>Ga0187847_10001126_pt1 | contig 25413 bp, 17 predicted proteins | sample June2016WEW_4_10_FD_132458 | JGI IMG/M metagenome (GOLD analysis project Ga0187847, IMG submission 132458) | Peatland microbial communities from SPRUCE experiment site at the Marcell Experimental Forest, Minnesota, USA - June2016WEW_4_10 | ecosystem: Environmental > Terrestrial > Soil >...
AAGCTATAGAGAGCAATGACAATCGCCGCGCGCTTCAGGTTTTTGAGCTTGGGGTGCTGAATCTCCCGATTGACCTGCGCCAGGCTCTCTTCGCCGCTCATGGCCAGCAAGGAGTGGCCGAAGGCCATGAGGATGCCGAAGAGGCCGAGCAGAGGAAGAAGTTTCGGCGTAAATCTAAGGAAGCCCAGCGCATCGGTGCTGAACTTGAGATGGGACGGAGTGGGCGGCGGCGGCAGATGAACGCCCCGGACCAGCACGGAGAAGACGCCCCACGCCAACAGGATCGCGACCATGATGGTGGTGATCTGCATGACGCGCAGCGCCTTGCCGCTGGACTCCTCAATGCCCTTAATGTTTTGCCACCAGTAATAGATGGTCACCGCGGCGGCAAAGACAGCCGAGGTGTGATTCATATCGAATTGGAAGGGGTTACGATGAGCGTCCATCAGAGCGGGTGGCAGCCAGCGGCTCTGGGCCGCGACGGTCATCAATTCGTTCATCAAGCCTGTAATGTATTGGCCGGCGGATACGCCCGAGATTGGCCCGGTAAGAATGTAATCGAACATCAGCGCCGAGACGCTGAGTTTGGCGAAGGTGCCGCCGAGGGCCTCCTTGACCACGCGGTAGACGCCGCCGCGGGTAAACATCGAACAGCTCTCGACGTAGACCGCGCGCACGGCGAAGCTGAACAGCATGATGGCCAGGATGAACCAGGGAGCGGCCGCGCCCACCGCCTCTTCGGCGATGCCCCCGGCATAGAAGGCGGAGGAGCCTAAATCGCAGAGAACAATGGCAGCGGCACGCCAGAAAGAGATGAACGTGAGCATCACCGAAGATGCCACGATCAGCCGGACGCGGTCGGAAGGAGGGGCAAATACGGTTCGGGTCGATGCCATTGTTAAGGTGCCGGAGCGATGGCCGGCTTTCTCAGGATGCGAGAGCGGAAAACTTCGCCCGCCCTGCGGTGAGTTTATTTCTGAATCGATCAAGAGTCAATGAAAAACTACGATTGCGGGTGAGCAGGGGTATCCGCGCGCGATTCAGGCGGTTCGTCTTTGCCGAAAAGCTCTTTGCCGTCTTCGACGAAACTGATGATGACGACCACGGTGGACCCCACCAGGCCGACAAAAAACATCGCTTCCAGCACGCGCATTGCAAAAATCGCCAAGAACATAAGAAGATTGTAGCGTGTTTCCGGCCTGGGTTGCGGTTTTTCGACGGAAGCACGCGCGCGGCCGCAGGTTTGGGTGGGGGCGATTCTTCTTGATCGGAGCCGTCGGCTGCAATTCGCTCTGGACTGGCTCGCCGCGTTTGCGCGCCCGATGCGATAAACTCGCCGCAGGATGCTAAGCAAATTCTGGAAGCTGGGTACTTTGGGATCGTGGAAGTTGTGGGCCGCGGCGGGCCTCTCGGCCGGCCTGCTCGAATTGCCGTTTCCGCTGGCCGGGCCGATGCCCCCGTGGCGCTCGGTCTTCGCCTGGTTTGGGCTGGTCCCGCTGCTCTGGGCGATCCTGTCGCCGGGCACAACCGATGCGCCCCGGCCGTTGCGGCGCGGCTTTCTCGTCGCGTATCTCTGCGGCGTGCTGTGGTACGTCGGCAACTGCTATTGGGTGCGCGACACGATGATGCGCTACGGCGATATGCCGGTAGGGGCGCCGACCATGCTGCTGCTGGGGTACAGCCTGGTGCTGGGGCTTTACTTCGGGCTCTTCGGGTTGTTCGTCGTGCTGGTGCGCCGGGCCACGGGCAGTACGCGGCTGGCGCTGGCTGCCGCGCCGTTCCTGTGGACCGCGCTGGAGTTGGCTGCCGCGCGTATTACCTCTGTGCCCTGGGATCAGCTTGGGTATTCGCAGGTGGATAACGGAATCGTGAACCAGCTTGCGCCTTGGACGGGTGTTTACGGGATCAGCTTTGTGCTTGTCTTCGTGAATGCGCTGATCACGGGCGGGCTGGTGCTGGAGTCTCGCCCCCATATCGGGCACCGGGACCGCGAGATTTTGCGTGCGGCCAGTGTGCTGCTGACGATGGCTGGAGTTGTGGGCATTTTCCTGGCGCCTCCTAAGCCCGCGCCAACGGCCACCGCTGTTCTGGTCCAGCCCAATCTCGACGTGGCTGGCGACAATAGCTGGGCGGGGCAGGAGTGGGACCGGCATATCGCCGAATTCAAGCGACTGGCCGGCGAGAACTGCAAGACCTACATCGCCGGAATCCCGCAGACCGGCGCGCCCGAAGGCGAGATCGTCTGTCCGCCTTACGCCACGCATCCGGATCTGGTGGTCTGGCCGGAGTCGCCCGCGCCTTTTGAAGAGGCTGACCCGAAGTTTCAGCAGGCGCTGGTGGGCATCGCGCACGAGGAGCATGCGCCGCTGGTGGTGGGCAATATCGGCACGGACTTCTCGGCCGAGGAGCAGCTCTGGCGCGATTACAACTCCGCGCTGATCGTCGGTGCCGACGGGGCGCGCGTGGGCCGCTACGACAAGATCCACCTCGTCCCCTTCGGCGAGTACATCCCCTTCCAGAATCTACTGACCTTCGCACACAAACTTACGGGAAAGGTTTCGTCGTTCACGCGCGGCAGCGAGCCCAGGGTTTTCCGGCTCGGCAGTCAGAATGGCGCGTCGCATCGCTACGGAGTCTTCATCTGCTACGAGTCGGTCTTTGCCGACGAGATACGGGAGTTTTCGCAACTCGGCGCGGAGGTGCTGGTTAACATCAGCGACGACGGATGGTACGGCGATACCAGCGCCCCGTGGCAGCATCTGAACATGGTCCGCATGAGGGCTATCGAGAATCGCCGCTGGATCTTGCGCGACACCAATAATGGCGTCACCGCGGTCATCGACTCCTATGGCCGCGTCCGGCAGAGCATTCCGCGGCATGTTGTGGACGCTCTGCCGGCCCAGTTCGGATTCCGCGACGATGTGACTTTCTATACGGCCCATGGCGACGTTTTTGCGTGGCTGTGTGTGTTCGTTGGTTTGGGGATCTTAGCCTATTCAGCAAGTAAATTGATTCGTTCCTAGCTGCATTTCAGAGAGCTTCTGAGCGAAGCAGCAAATCTCTTCTCTGGAACCGGACAATCTGCTAGATTTTGAATTGCGCAAGAAGCAAAGAAGGAACGCGATGAAAAACATTGTTCTTCTTGGAGTGATTCTGGTTCAGTTTGCGCTTCCTGTCTGGGGCGCTTCCTATTACCCTGCGCGGCTTGAGGATGCAAGAGCGGTCTATCTGACCAAGAATAACTTCCCCGTCCAAGGCGATGGAGTCGCCGACGAAAGCGCCGCGATTCAATCGGCCATCGACAAGGCCGCGGAGCCCGGCGAGGGCATAGTTTTCATTCCCGAGGGACGCTATCGCATCACGCAAACCATCTATGTGTGGCCGTCGGTAAGAGTGATCGGCTATGGCGCAACGCGTCCGGTCTTCCTGCTGGCAGATAGCACTCCCGGCTATCAAAAGGGCTTGGGCTATATGTTTGTCTTCGCCGGCGCGCGGCCGGGGCAGCACCGCAGGATCGATTATTCGACGGGCAAAGTTCCCGACCCGCTTGAGGGCACGGTTCCGCTGAACCCCGCTATCTCCGATGCGAATGCCGGTACGTTCTACTCCGCGATGAGCAACGTGGACTTTGAAATGGGCCAGGGAAATCCCGCTGCCGTCGGCATCCGCTTTCATGTTGCTCAACACTGCTATCTCGCGCACATCGACTTTCGTACCGGCTCCGGGCTGGCTGCGCTCAAAGACATTGGCAATGAGGCGGAGGATTTGCATTTCTTCGGCGGCCAGTACGGCATCATCACCGGCAAGCCTTCTCCCGGCTGGCAATTCACGCTCATCGATTCAACATTCGAAGGCCAAAGCGAAGCAGCGATTCTCGAACACGAAGCAGGATTGACGCTGATTCACGATACCTTTCGCAATCTTCCGCAAGTCATAAACATTGAGCCGCATTATGCCGAGGAGTTATGGGTAACAAACTCCCGATTCGAAAACATCGGCGGACCGGCAATTACCTTTGGCAATGAAAACAATCCACGCACTGAGATCAACCTGAAAGACATTGCCTGCCGCGGAGTGAAGACCTTTGCCGTACTGCGCGAGACGGGGAAGAAGATAGCGGGACCGAGCGATAGTTATGAAGTGAAATCCTTCTCGCACGGGCTGACGATGAATGGCGCGGGAGATTCAGGCGCGATTCAGACGAGCTTCGATGCGCACGCGGTCAAGGAGCTTCCGGGCCCGGCAGCGAACGTCATCGCCGCCTTGCCGCCGATCGATACATGGGTCAATCTGCGAACTCTCGGAGTCAAAGGCGACGGCGTAACCGACGACACAGCCGCGATTCAGAAGGCCGTTGCCGATCATCGCACGCTCTATATTCCGATAGGGCGCTATCTTGTAACAAATACGATTCGCTTGCGGCCGGACACGGTGCTGATTGGCCTGCACCCCAGCTTGACGCAGTTCGATCTGGCGGATGGATCGCCGGCCTTTCAGGGGTTAGGCGAGCCGCGCGCGCTGCTCGAGACTCCACAAGGCGGCCATAACATCGTAACTGGCATTGGGTTATTCACCGGCGGCATTAACAACCGCGCAGTGGGCGCTCTGTGGATGGCCGGAGCCGATTCATCGATGGACGATGTGCGCTTTCTTGGCGGCCACGGAACGAATGCCGCCGATGGCACGCGAATGAACCCGTATAACAACACGCACAGCGCCGATCCGAACCCGAAGTATCGCTGGGATGCGCAATTCCCCAGCTTGTGGGTGACCAACGGCGGAGGCGGAGTCTTTGCCGACATTTGGACGCCGAGCACCTTTGCGCAAGCCGGTTTGTATGTCTCGAACACGGCCACCCCCGGTCATGTTTACGAGTTATCGAGCGAGCATCACGCGCGCAACGAAGTTCGTCTCGACCGCGTGGAAAACTGGGAGATCGACGCGCTGCAAACCGAGGAAGAGCGCGGCGAAGGCGGCGATACGCTTCCGCTTGAAATTGCGCGCTCGCGGAACATCACCATTGCCAACTACCACGGGTATCGCGTCATCAGCAGTTATCAGCCATTTCCTACCGCCATACGCATCTCCGAGTCGAGCGATATTCGTTTTCGCAATGTTCATGTCGATAGCAATAGCAAGGTGTCTTTCGATAACTCGGTAATTGACGAAACGCATCATGCAGAAACGCGCGCCCGCGAGTTTGCCAATCTCGATGTGCCGGGAGCGCCGGTCGCGCCCAAGCCGATTGGGGCCTCGAAGCTGCTGGAGCCGAAGGCGCAAGTGAAGCAACTGGCGACTGGGTTCTTCAATATCTCAGGCGCCGCGGTGGATGCGGCAGGAACATTGTACTTCGTGGATGCACACTGGCAGCGGATTTATAGGTGGTCCGAAGAGAATCAGGAAGCGGTGTTGGTGCGAAACAGCCCGCTTGAGCCGGAGAATCTGGCATTCGATAAGGCAGGCGACCTGCTGGTGATTTCAAGAAGCGGCATCGGCAAAGCCTACTCTTTCAGGCCCGATGCGCCCGATGAACAGATCACTCTGCTGGAGCCGCAAGCCGCACAGGATCGCCCCGGAATGACCGCCTATTGTCCCGGAGGCGTATACGTGGTCAAGGATTTCTCGCAGTCTCGGCCTTGGCAGTTTGTTTCTCCAGACGGCACCACTTATATTTCCGCAGGAGATAACTTCATGAAAGGTTACATGCCCTGGGGGACGAAGATGGCCGATGTTCTGCGAAGCTTCGGTCTGCAAAAGGAGATCCCAGGGCGTCCTTTTTATATAACTGAAGAAGGAGAGCAGCGGACTTACAAAGGGCGAGTCACTTCGTCTGGATCGATCGAAGACCTTCAACTCTTTGCCGAAGAGGGCGGAGAAAGTGTTGTGCAGGACGCGAATGGAAACGTCTATCTCGCCGCCGGCCAGCTTTCGATTTACAGTCCCGATGGAAAGCTAGCAGAGAGAATCGAAGTTCCGGATCGGCCAACGGATCTAATCTTCGGCGGACCAGATGGCCGCACGCTCTATATCCTGACGCATCACTCGCTTTACTCGGTCAGGACGCGCGTGGACGGGTTATGACAGGGCCCAAGCGATGGCAGGAGTCCAGGGTCGAGGCAGACGCAGTGTTATTCTAATAACAGTTGTCAGGACGCAGATTCACAATTCAGTTCAAAGTCAGGTCTTAAGAGCCGAGCATGTCGATCAACGATCTCGAATTCGCTTATGCTCCCGTGCGCGATCAAGTCCGCGACCTGCGGGAGTATCTTTGACCCTGCACGCATCCGCAGGGAACTCGCCGAAATCGAAACCAAGCTGGCCGATCCGGCTCTCTGGTCGAACCCCGCTGCTACTAAACCCTTGATGCGCGACAAGAAGCGCCTGGAAGTAATGGTGGCCGACGATGAGGGGCTGGCGCGGCGAACGGGCGACATCGAAGCCTACTTCGAGCTGGCGAAGGAGGGCGAGGATGTGCTCGCCGATCTGGAGCGCGACATCAAGGCGCTGGCTACGTTTGCCGAGGAACTGGAAGCGCGGACGATGTTGAATGGCGAGGCTGATCCGCTGAACGCCATCGTCACTGTACACCCCGGAGCGGGCGGAACGGAGAGCCAGGATTGGGCCGAGATGCTGCTGCGGATGTACCTGCGCTGGGCCGAGCAGCAGGGCTTCAAGACCGAGATGAATGACTACCAGGACGGCGAAGAGGCGGGCATCAAGTCGGCCACGTTCACGATTATCGGCGAGTACGCCTTTGGGCAACTGGCCGGCGAAAGCGGTGTGCATCGACTGGTGCGCATCTCGCCCTTCGACTCGGCCAAGCGGCGGCATACGTCGTTTGCGTCCGTGTATGTTTCGCCGGAGATCGACGAGACGATTCACGTGGACCTGAAGGTGGAAGACCTGCGCATCGACACCTATCGCAGCGGCGGCAAGGGCGGACAACATGTGAATACGACGGACTCGGCGGTGCGCATGACGCATCTGCCCACGGGAATTGTCGTGCAATGCCAGAACGAGCGTTCGCAGCACAAGAACCGCGACAAGGCGATGAAGATGCTGCGGTCGCGGCTCTACGAGTACGAGCTGGAAAAGAAGCGGGCTGTCTCGAAGAAGCTGGAAGACTCGAAGCTCGAAATCAACTTCGGCTCGCAGATCCGGTCGTATGTCTTGCAGCCTTATCGCATCGCCAAGGATCATCGCACCAAGGTCGAGGTGGGCGACGTGGACAAGGTGCTGGATGGGTATCTGGAGCCATTTTTGCGCGGGTATCTGCTGGCCAAGCGGCGGGGAACCGCCCTGCCGCCTGAGGCGGATGACGATCTGGATGTGTAGCGGCTGCGTCAAGCCGGCCATCAGGGGCATTGCCAGCGTACGATGCGATCCGGGTTCTTTTCAGATTTGTACATATGTGATATATACAAACTATGACGGCTGGCGACCCGCTGGGCGATTGCATCGGATTCGATTGGGACGAGTGGAACTCCGCCAAGAACTGGGAGCGCCATAAGGTTACCCCGGAAGAGGCCGAAGATGTCTTCTTTCACGATCCCTTGGTGGTGCGCAGCGACGGTAAACACTCGTTGAATGAAAAGCGCTTTCGAGCCTTGGGTTGCACGTCGCGCGGGCGGCGGCTTTTTGTCGCTTATACGGTCAGGCGCAGATTGATTCGGGTCGTCTCGGCCCGCGACATGAATCGAAGGGAAGCTGAGGAGTACAGACGGCATGAAGAAGGTTCCTGAATTCAAGAGCGAAGCCGAGGAGTTCGAATTCTGGTCCAAGGCCGACTCGACCGAATACGTCGATTGGTCACAGGCCAAGCGGGTGAAGTTTGTCAACCTCAAACCCACTCTGCGCACCATCTCTGTGCGGTTGCCTGTGGCGATGGTCGAGGATTTGAAGGTATTGGCCAACCAGCGCGATGTCCCGTACCAGTCGCTTCTCAAGGTGTTTTTGGCCGAACGGCTGGAGCGAGAGAGGCTTCCCCGGCGGGTGGGGTGAGTGTGCGACGGCAGCCCAGCGCTCCTTCAGGCTTGTGACGAGCCATCGTTTAACCGCTTCCGAGAATCTATATGTTCACTTCACTTGACCTGCGTTCTGTCCGTTTGATCTTCGTGAGCTTGTTGCTGCTTGGCGTGGGGTTGCCAGCGTGGGCGGCGTCGAGTTCTGTTGATACGGACCATGTGCATGTGCAGCTCCTTTCGCCTTGGCCCTTTGATCATGGGGATTCAAACAAGGTAGGCCTCTACTTCAAGCTGGAACCAGGCTGGCATGTCTATTGGAAGAATCCAGGCGATGCGGGCTTGCCACCGCATGTTGCCTGGACGCTGCCTGCGGGGATTACCGCCGGTCCGATGCAGTTTCCAGCGCCGAAGCGATTGCCCCTGGGACCGCTGATGGATTTTGGCTACGAAGATGAAGTTCTGTTTCCAATGGACGTCAACGTGGCCGAAACAATGCCACTTGGTCAAGTCGAACTTCACGCAAAGGTGGATTGGCTCGTCTGCCGTGAATCCTGTGTTCCTGGCAAGGCCGATTTGGGCCTGCGTGTCGAGGTTGCTGGTCCGCCGAAGATGGGTTTAAGAACGCCAACGAAGGACGAGCTTCTTTGGACTCGGCAGGCAAAGCCAGTGCCTCCGCCAGATCCAAGATCACTTCACGCGGCATTTCAATCCTCGCCGACTGGCTTCCGCCTCTTCGTCGGAACCGGCCAGCGGGAACTTTCCGCCGAGTTTTTTCCGGAAGATCAGGACATCCTCGACAATCCTGCGCCGCAAAAGATTACGCCGACGGCGAATGGGCTGATTCTTGAGCTTAAGAAGGACGCGAGCCTTGCCGCCAATCCGGCGCAATTGCACGGCGTCTTGGAGCTTTCGGGCGGACGGAATTACGAGATTGTGGCGCTGCCGCCGGGAGTTGCTGCGTCTCCTGGGCAGCAGGCGGGCTCCGAGCCTTTGGAAACACAAGCCTCAGGGGCTGAAGCCCCCGGTGATGTAAGCGCGCCTGATGCCGGGGCTAAAGCCCCGGCCTACCAGGCGCCGGACGGCCAAGCCTCCGCCAACACATCTGGTTCCCGGGATCAAACGAATTCTTCCTCGACGAGGCGAGCGGGCGGATTTTGGGCATTGCTGTTGCGAAGCTCCGGTCTCGCCTTTCTCGGCGGCTTGCTTTTGAATCTGATGCCTTGCGTCTTTCCGGTGCTGTTTTTGAAGGGGCTGGCGCTGGTTCACACCGGTCACAGGGAGCTGTACAGGCTGAGGACGCATGGGCTGGTCTATGCCGCTGGGATTCTTGTGTCGTTTTGGGCGCTGGTGGGCGCGCTGTTGGGACTGCGCGCGGCGGGGGCGACGCTGGGCTGGGGATTCCAGTTCCAGTCGCCGGTTTTCTTATCGCTCATGGCTGGGCTGCTCTTTTTTCTGGGGCTTTCGCTGGCAGGGCAGTTCGAGATTGGGCTGACGCTGACCTCGGCGGGCGGGGCATTACTGGTGGATAAACAGGGGGCGGCGAAGCAGGGCTACACCGGCAGCTTCTTTACTGGAGTGCTGGCTGTGGTGGTGGCCACGCCCTGCACCGCGCCTTTCATGGGAGCGGCTGTCGGCTACGCGCTGTCCCAATCGCCGGCGGTCACTTTTGCCGTCTTCACAGCGCTGGCGCTGGGACTGGCCGCGCCGTATGTGGCGCTCACGCTGCAACCGGCCTGGACGCGCTTGCTGCCCAAGCCCGGCGCGTGGATGGAGGTGCTGCGGCAGGCGGTCGCCGTACCCATCTTCGCCACGGTGATCTGGCTGGCGTGGGTGCTGGCGAAGGCTTATGGAGCCGGTGTGCTTGCGGCGCTGCTGGTGAGCTTTTTGCTGCTGGCCGTGGCGGGCTGGTTTCTGGGGCGCTGGCCGGCGAAGCGCTGGGCGACTGGGGTTGCCGTGCTCATTGTGCTTGGAGTGGCCGTCATCAGCGTTTTTGCGCCTCGAAGGCTCGCAACAGCGGCGGAGACTTTGGCTTCTTCGGACGAGTCTGGAGTTTGGCAGCCTTGGTCGGAGGCGGCGGTGAGCCGTTCGCTTGCGGCGGGGCAGCCGGTCTTTGTGGACTTCACCGCAAGCTGGTGCCTGAGCTGCCAGGTGAATGAGCGCGCGGCGCTGGGCAGGGCCGAGGTGCTGACAGCTTTTCAGGCCAAAAATGTGGTTCTGATGAAGGCCGACTGGACTCGCCACGACGAGGCTATCACGCACGCCTTGACAGCTCTGGGCCGCAGCGGCGTGCCGGCCTACGCGCTCTATACTCCGGGGCAGAGCGAGCCGCAGATGCTGCCGGAGGTGCTGACGCCGGGGATTGTGACGGATGCGCTGAGCAAGCTGCCAACGGCGACGCGATGATTTGCTTTAGTCTCCGCCGCGCTTGGAGGCGCGGATGCGGCGAATCTCTTCCATGCGCTGGGCGAGGAGCTTTTCACGGCCTTCCTGTGTGGGGTGGTAGTAGGTGCGGCCTTTGAGCGAGTCGGGGAGGCAGTCCATGTCGGCTACCTTTCCCTCTTCGTTGTGGGCGTAGCGGTAGCCCTTGCCGTAGTCGAGATCTTTCATTAGCTTCGTCGGCGCGTTGCGCAGGTGCAGCGGGACCGGCTCCTGGCGGGTTTCTTCGATTTCTTTTTGCACTGCGCCGTAGGCGGTGTAGACGGAGTTGGACTTGGGCGCGAGGCAAAGGTAGACGACGGCTTCGGCCAGCGCCAGATCGCCCTCGGGCGAGCCGAGAAAGTCGATGGCTTCTTTGGCGGAGAGGGTCAGGTTGAGCGCTTCGGGAGCGGCTAGGCCGATGTCTTCGACGGCCATGCGGACGACGCGGCGGGCGAGATAGAGTGGTTCTTCGCCGGCGGCGAACATCCTAGCCAACCAATAGAGCGCGGCGTCGGGGTCGCTGTTGCGGACACTCTTGTGGAGGGCGGAGATCAGGTTGTAGTGCTCTTCGCCGGATTTGTCGTACATCAGGACGCGCTGCTGGACGGCTTCAGAGGCGAGGGCACGGTAGATGTGCTTGGCTTTGCGGGGAAACTCCGGGGCTAAAGCCCGCGTCGATTCGATTGGCTTAGTGCGGGGGTTGAAACCCCCGCCTCCCTCCGGATTTTCCGCAGGGGCTAAAGCCCCCTCTTCTTTTGCAGCATTAGCGGCACGACTGAAGTCGTGCCCTGACGCTGAGTCGCTTCCTGATGGTGATTTGTGTCTTGATGCTTGTTCGCGTTTTGGTGATGACTTATCACTTTCCGCAGTTGGTTCCTGGGCCAGTTGTGCGGCGACTTCGAGGGTGTTGTAGGCGGAGCGGCAGTCGCCGCTGGAGTAGCTGGCAATCAACTGGAGCGCGTCGTCGTCCGCGGTCAGCTCCAGCGCGCCGAGGCCGCGCTCTTTGTCTTCGAGGGCGCGGCGGAGCAATGCGGCGATCTGGGCTTCGCTGAGCGGTTGCAGCACGTAGACGCGGCAGCGGGAGAGCAGCGCGGAGATGATCTCGAAGGAGGGGTTTTCGGTGGTTGCGCCAATCAGGCGGATGGTGCCGCGCTCGACGTAGGGCAGAAAGGCATCTTGCTGCGCCTTGTTGAAGCGGTGAATCTCATCGACGAAGAGGATGGTGCGCGAGTGCATCTGCGAGGCCTGCGCGGCCGCGGCCATCACCTGCTTGATCTCCTTGATGCCGCTCATCACGGCGGAGAACTCGATGAAACTGGCTTTGGTGGTCTCGGCGACGATCTTGGCCAGAGTGGTTTTGCCGACGCCGGGCGGACCCCAGAGGATCATCGAACCGGAATCGTCGCGCTCGATCTGCACGCGCAGGGGCTTGCCGGGGCCGACCAGGTGCTCTTGGCCGGAGAGCTCTTCGAGCGTGCGCGGCCTCATGCGCTCGGCCAGGGGAGCGGTTCTGGGCGGGCCGCTGGGGCCTTCGGGTTCGCCGTCAAAGAGACTCATTGCTGGTTCCTCGTGAAGAAGGCGGGTCGAGGTTCAAAGTTTCCCACCCATTCGCCAGAAAAAAGCGAATGGATGGGGCACGGATAATTCTTGTGGTTTCTGGTTGGCCGTCGAAGAGACTCATTAGAAACCTCCTCTTGAACAAGGGCGGAAGAGATTGGTGAACGTTGGGTCAAAAGCGGCAAGTTAGCATCCGCTTCGCGGAGATAGCGAGTTAGCGAGTTGGCGGTTTGGCGCGATGCGGCTCGGGTGCTTTGGCTGCTCGCTGCCGGGAGGCTTCGTAGAGGAGGATGCTGGCGGCGGCGGCGGCGTTGAGGCTTTCGACGGGGCCGGGGCAAGGAATTGTCACGGCTCCATCGGCCTGCGCGGCTAGCGGCTCCGGCACGCCGTTGCCTTCATTGCCGATCAGGAGAGCTACCGGGCTGGCGAGGTCGATTTGGTTGGCGGGTTGGGCTCCGTTGACGGCGGTGGTCCAGATCTTCACATCCTGCTGTCGCAGGCGCGCGAAGCAGTCGGCGGCGTTGGCGGAGAGCAGCGGCAGGCGGAAGACGCTGCCCGCCGAGGCTCGCACGGCCTTGGGGTTCCAGGCGCTGACGGTTCCGGGCAGGCTGAGGACGCCGGTTGCTCCGAAGGCCTCGGCGGAGCGAAGGATCGTTCCCAGGTTGCCAGGGTCTTGCAGGCCGGCCAGCACGACAATCAGCGGCACTGCCTTGGCCGGGCTTGGGAAGATGCCGGCCCAGTGCCAGTCTGGCGGCTCAACCAGCGCCGCAACCGGCTGGGGCGCTTCGGTCGAAAGAGCGGCGTCCAACAGCTCTCTGGGCACAAGCAGCACCTCGGTCTGGGGCGGCAGCGCCAGCTCCTCCAACAGTTGTTCGGATCCCTGCGCAACAAAGACGCAAGCGATGCGCAGACCGGCGCGCTGCGCCTCTTCAAGCAGGTTCGGGCCTTCGATTCCGGCCAGGCCGCCGGACTGCGCGCCGGGGCGGGCCAAGGCTCGGCGCAGCTCCTTGAGGCGAACATTCTGCTTACTCTGTACAATGCGGATAGGCATATAGGGCGAACCATCTTATTCGCTAGCGCGATTCTAGCCTGTCAAGGCGGTTGTGAGCAGGCCGCGTTGCGCTCCGGGCCGCGGCCGGGCTGGCTGGCGGCCGGGCGCTCATTCTATATGGCAACTCGATTACGGGAGCTGAGGTTGACCTTCTTGTCAGCGGAGATTTTGTGCGTCCATCCCGATGAACCGGAGCCTGACCGGATCGACTATATCGTCTCCTGTCTGCGCAAAGGGGATGTAGTGGCCCTGCCGACCGACACCTTCTACGGGCTGGCCGTCGATCCGGTGAATCTTCATGCGGTGGAGCAGATTTACCAGATCAAGACGCGGCAGAAGCAGAAGCCATTGTCGCTGCTGATCGCATCCGCGGCCCAGGCCTATGAGCTGGCTCGCGACACCGATCCTTTGCTCGACAAGCTGGCGGAGCGCTACTGGCCGGGACCGCTCACCATCATCGTGAGGGCCGGCGGGAAGCTGCCGCTGCGCTCGACGGCGAATACCGGCAATGTCGCGCTGCGCGTGCCCGATGCCGCCATTCCGCGCGCGGTTGTGGAGCGCTTCGGGCTGCCGATCACGGCTACCTCGGCCAATCTGCAAGGGGCTTCGGAGTGTACCCACGCAGCCTGCGTTCGCGACCAGCTCGGTGACCGGATTCCGCTCATCATCGACGGCGGTCCGACCGGCCACGCGCTGCCCACAACGATCGTCGATCTCTCGCTGGGGCCGGGGCGCTGGCAAGTTCTGCGCGAGGGGGCAATACCCACCCACGAGATTGCGCTGGTGCTGCAGCGATAGCTCTGTAGCGGTAAGATGATGCAGATGAACCCGACCGACAAGCCGAGACGCCGCAACTGGCCTTTGCGCCTGGCCCTGTTGCTGCTGCTGGCTTTAGTCATCGGGTTGGGGAGCTGGTTCGGCTGGGTCTATGTGCAGATTGAGAACTTCGCCGGCCTGGAGCAGGCAGCGCCTTCCGACGCCATCGGGGTTCTTGGCGCGGCGGAGTACGACGGACGGCCCTCGCCGGTCTTCCGCGCCCGGCTCGACCACGCCAGGGATCTCTACGAACGGGGCATCGCGCCGCTGATCATCACGCTGGGAGGGACCAGCGGAGACGAGTACTCCGAGGGCGCCGTGGGCCGCGAGTACCTGATGAGCCTGGGCGTACCGGAAAGCGCCATCATCGCCGAAACGGAGAGCCGGAACACCGAGGAGTCGGCCCGCCGCATTGCCGCGATCGCCCGCGCCAACGGCATGCGCCGCCTGGTGGTGGTCAGCGACGGGACGCATCTCTTCAGGATTCACGCGATCTGCGCCGCCGACGGGCTCGATGTGCTCACCTCGCCCCGGCCGCGGGGAACCATTGCCGGCGGCTCACAGGAGTTCGAGCGCATCGCGCACGAGATTCTCAGCTACACGGCCTGGCGGATGCATCTTCATTGACAACGGCCGGCGTGGCAGCGAGCAGCCGGGCGAACTCCTCGGCGGGAACCGGCCAACTGAAATAGTACCCTTGCGCTTCCTCGCATTCCTGCGCCTTGAGAAACAACAGGTCTTCAATGGTCTCAACTCCCTCGGCAATGACCCGGACTTTAAGATTTCGGCCCATGGCAATGATGGCGGTCACGATGGCCGTGTCGCCGGGGTCGGATGCGATCCTGCGAACGAACGACCGGTCGATTTTGAGCGAATCGATCGGGAATTGCTGAAGATAGCTCAGGCTGGAATAGCCGGTGCCGAAATCGTCCACCGACACCTGAATGCCTACTTCCCTCAAGGTCCTGAGAATGGGCGAAGTGATTTCGGGATACTTCATCAGGACGCTCTCGGTGACTTCCAGTTCGAGGCATCGAGGATCGAGGCCAGTTGCGTGCAGAACTGCAAGCAGGTCTTTGAGAAAGTCGTCGTTGCGAAACTGGACTGCGGAGACATTGACGGCCATGGAGATCGGCGGCAACCCAGCATCCACCCAGGCCTTGGTTTGCGCGCACGCCTCTTGCACAACCCATGCGCCGATGGGCAGAATCAAGCCGGAGTCTTCCGCCACTGGGATGAACTTCATCGGAGGGATAGAGCCTCGCGTAGGATGCTTCCAGCGCAGCAGGGCCTCCGCTCCGGTAATCGCTCCCGTCTTCAGATTGATCTTCGGCTGGTAGTGGAGCGAGAATTCCTTTCGTTCCAGGGCGTGCCGCAGATCCTCCTCGATGGATTGCCGGTCCACGGCGCGGAGATTCATCTCCGGCTTGAAGAACCTGAAGGTTTGGCGTCCGCTATCCTTTGCCTGATACATCGAGGTGTCAGCGTTCTTGATGAGGGTCTCCGCGTCGGGGCCGTCGTCGGGGTAGATGCTCACCCCAATGCTTGCGGTGATGTGCAGGTCGTGGCCGTTGATGGAATAAGCCTCGGCCACCACCTTCAGCACCCTTCTGGCCGCAGTGACGGCATCCTCGGGATTGTCCAGATTCTGAAGCAGCACGACGAATTCATCGCCGCCCTGGCGGCTAACGGTGTCAGGGGCGCGAACGCACTCCCGCAGCCTGCTGGCGACGTATTGAAGGAGCTTGTCGCCGGTTGAATGTCCCAGGGAATCGTTGATGTGCTTGAAGCCATCCAGATCCAGGAACAGCACGGCGACCTGGCCTCCTTGACGCCGGGCGAGAGAGATCGCCTGTTCAAGCCGGTCGTTCAGCAACATTCGATTGGGCAAGCCGGTGAGCGCGTCGTACTCGGTCGAATAAACGATCTGCTGAGTCAACTTTGCCAGATGCTCTTCCGCTTCCTTGCGCGAGGTGATATCGCGGACGGCGGCCGTCACCAGAATTCCTTCGGGGCTTTCCATCGGGCTGAGGCTGATCTCGATGGGGAACTCCGATCCGTCCTTGCGCAAACCGAAGAGCTCCTGGCCGGCTCCCATGGGGCGCACGAGGGGATTGTCGAAAAAGTCGTCACGTTGCGCTGGATGATGGCTCCGAAAGCGCTCCGGCATCAAGATATCGACGATTTGCCCGAGCAGTTCCTCGCGCGGGTATCCGTACATTCTTTCCACCTCGGCGTTGACCAGGATTATCTTTCCCTCCTGGTTCACCACAACCATGGCATCGGGAGCCGCCTCCAACAATCCCCGAAACCGGGCATCCATGAGGGCCAGCTGCTTCTCCGCCTCCTTGCGCAGGGTGATTTCGCGGATGGCCGCCGTCACCAGAATCCCTTCGGAACTCTCCAGCGGGCTGAGCATGATTTCAATGGGGAACATGGTTCCATCCTTGCGCCGCCCGCTCAGCTCAATCCCCGTGCCGATCTTCCGCGCCAAGGCCTCCGTCGAGATTCGGGTTCCGCCGGCGATCAGCCACTCCGCGAAGCCCTCCGGAATGAGCCGCATCACTTCCTGTCCTAAAAGCTCTTCGCGGCGGTATCCGAACTGCCGCTCCGCCTGAGCATTTACCAGAACGATCTCCGTGCCCTGGTTCACTACCACCAATCCATCCGGAGCCGCCTCAAGCAGTCCGCGATGCCGGGCCTCCATCTGGGCCAACCGCTTCTCCGCATCCTTGCGCACAGTAATATCGCGGATGGCCGCCGTCACCAGGATCCCCTCGGGACTTTCCAGCGGGCTCAGCATGATTTCAATAGGGAACGCGGTTCCATCCTTGCGCATCCCCTGGAGTTCAATGCCCGTGCCGATCCGTTGCGCCAGCGCTTCAGCCGCGGTTCGAGATTCGTCGGCGATCAGACGCTCCGCGAAGCCCTCCGGAATGAGCCTCGTCATCTCCTGGCCCAAAAGTTCATCGCGGCGGAATCCGAACTGTTTCTCCGCCTGCGCGTTTAGCAGGACGATCTCCCCGCTCTGGTTTACCACAACCATCGCATCGGGAGCCGCCTCGAGAAGCCCGCGGTACTTGGCCTCCGCGACTAAGCGCTTGGCCTGGTCGCTCACCGCGACCCAGGCGGCGGCGGCGGCGATCAAGAGCCCGAGGATGGTCCCGAGGACGAGAACCGTCTTGGTCCGTCCCAGGTCACGCGCCGTATCCGCGCCGCGCAGCGCCAGCAAGCGAAGCTCCTCGTCCTGCAACTGGCCGGCTACCCTTTGAAACTCATCTTTGATGCGCTCGTTCGGCCCGCTTTGAACGGCGGCCGCCGCGGCCGCCAAGCCCTGGCTCCGCCGCAGATCGATCACAAGGTCGGCGTGCTGAATCCTCTCAGCGGCCAGGCTTTCGAGGGCGGGAAAATGAGTCTGCTGCGCGGAGTTATCCGACGTCAAGAGGCGCAGGTTTGCCTCATCCTGCGCGGCCCTCGCTACACTGGCGCGGTAGGGTTCGAGATCGGATTCAAGGCCCGTCAGCGCGAAGCCGCGGCTGGCCGAATCCATGCTCTCCATGGCCAGGGACAAGTCCTGGATGTTCTCAAGAACCTCGTGCGTATGGCGCAACCAATTGTTGCTTTCATCCGAGACGATCATCCAGCGATAGGAGATTGCCCCCATGAGGAGCAAAGTCAACATCGCGAGCCCAAATGCAAGCCGTACCTTCCCATTCACCGGAAACTTCATACCTTCCCCAGACTTGTTGCTCGGTGTGGTACTGCCGAATTTCCATGGGGGGAGATGCTGGCAATGATGTTTCAAGCACATCAGTACCCTGAACCATTGATCTTTGATAGTACATCCGTAACGCGCTGATGGGAAGTGGTTCTATCCTATTTTTTCACAGGCCAGGCCGAGTGAAAGGACGCGCGGGTTGCAAACTCCAGCGGGGCATAGAGCTTATGGGCGGATTGATTCCGCATGGCGCCTTGCCGGCACGAGCTGAATCGCTCGCCGCACCGCGCCGGCAGGGCGGGAGGTTCAGCGCAATCCGGGGTGAGGTAACATCGCCAGCAGGCCTAATGCAAAGCCCGCCGCGCAGGCGGTGGAGAGAAAATTGACCGCGTCGTTGTTGAGCCAGCCGCGGCGCTCGAATGTTGCCCCCAGCAGGCTGTCGAAGAAGAGGCCGAAGATGCCGCCCGCGCAGCCGATGGCCAGCATGGCCCTGTCGCCGCCCAGCGCCAGCGTCCCGGCAAGGGAGACTAGAGCCGCGGCAGCCATGCCGGCCAGCGTTCCGATCAGGCTGATGGCGCCGTCAGTGCCGGGATCGACTTGGCGCAGGGTTGTCATCATGCGCGGTTTGGCACCCAGGACTTGGCCGATCTCCGAGGAGACGGTGTCGGCAGCGGCCTCGGCCAGCGCGGCCAGGCCCACCGCAAACAGAAGCATGGGCGACTGGGGCGTACGCGGAAGCCAGCCGGAGCCTGAGAGCCAGGACTGCGCCAGGTCGCTGGAGGCAATCGCCGCCACTCCGAGATTGGCCGCCACCTGTGCGGCGCTGCGGCCTTGCCTTCTCTCCGCTGTGCCGAGGCGCTCTTTTTGTTCGCGACCAAGGCGAGTCGCCGACAAGGAAAGCACGAAGACCGCCAGCAGCGGGATCAGGGCCGTTCGCCACGGCTGATAGGGGTAGTTCGCGGTGGAAAACATCAGGTTGGCGGTGATAACGGCGCCGACAAATGCCGCTCCGGGCGTGGCTGCGCGCAACCGATAGACCACCATTCCCAGAATCAGGCTCAGGCCCAGGGTCCAGATCGCGGCTTCCGGAGAGTTATCCGCAAAGAAATGGCCTTGGAGCACCACACTCGCGGCCGCAAAGGGCAGGACGAGCAGGAGGACCAGTTTCGATTGCCAGACCAGCTTGATTTGAGCCACGCTTCATCGTAACCCGCCCCGCAAAGCCGCACCAAGCGGCCTGGAATGCCGCCTTGTCCAATTCTCTGGGAGGTCGCGGGGGAATCGGTTTACACTCATGAGCGCGGCGCTTCTTTGGTTGCCGGGGGCACCTACGGAGTATTCAATGAAAGGGATTTCAGCGTTGTTCGCGGCTCTTGCCGCAATCGTTCTCACCGCAACTGGAGGTTTTGCGCAGAGTCCCGGCCAGCGCCTCGAACTCGACCGCAAAGACGAGACCATTGTGCTGGAGCCCTATGCGCCCAATATCCTGCGCGTGACGTTGAGCGTGAATCGCGAGCCGGCAGTGGCCGCGCCGGGATATGGCTTTATCGCCGCACCCGCCGCAGGGGGTTGGAACGCCAGCCAAACGCGATGGGCCGATGTGTATCGCTCGGGCCGAATCGTCGCCACCGTGGACCGGGACCAGCCCAGCACCGCGCCGCCGATTCAGACGCAGGTGGACATCGGCAAGTACTTCAACGGCTCCGTGCCCGGCGCGCACATTACGTTTACCACCCCTGAAGGCAAAAAACTGCTGGAGATGACCGGCTGGATGCAGGCCATCCCCAACCAGAAGGACGGGACTGCGGACGTGCTGCGCGACCGCCGTCCGACGGACGCGGAGTTTTTCACCGTGGGCGCGACCTTTGCTTCGCCCGATGACGAGCACTACTACGGCCTGGGCCAGAACCACGAGGGCTTTCTCGACCATCGCGGCCACGCGGTGCGTTGCTGGCAGGACTACCTGGCCACGGCCGGCCCCAGCGTCTGTGTGCCGTTCCTGGTGACCAACAAGGGCTATGGGCTGGTCTGGGACAACCCCTCGAAGACCACCATTGAGCCGGGCTTCAACGAGCAGACCCGCTGGACCTCGCAGGTGGGCGACCGGGTCTCCTTCTTCGTCATCGCGGGGGCCACGGCGGACGAGATTTATGCGGGCTACCGGCTGCTCACCGGCCCGACGCCGATGCTGCCCAAGGCTGCTTATGGGTACATCCAGTGCAAGCAGCGCTACGCCAGCCAGAAAGAGGTGCTGGATGTGGCTCAGGGCTATCGCGACCGGCACCTGCCGGCCAGCGTGATGGTGGTGGACTGGTTCTATTTCACCAAGATGGGCCAGTTCGACATGGACCCAAAGTTCTGGCCCGATCCGGCGGCGATGAATAAGCAACTCCACGCGATGGGATTCGAGACGATGATCAGCGTCTGGCCGCGTTTTGTGCCGGAAGACCGTTACTACGCCGAGTTGCTCAAGAACGGCTGGCTGATCCACCGAGCGGACGGCGCGCCGGTTGATGGATTACCTTACGACCGCGCCGGATCGGACATCGACACGACCAATCCCGAGGCGGCCCGGTGGTACTGGAAGACGATTCGGCAGAACATCCTCGGCCTGGGCTTCGATTCGCTGTGGGCCGACGAGACCGAGCCCGATCTGCCGCCCAACGGCGCTTACTTCCACATCGGGCCGGGGACGCAATACTTCAACGTTTATCCGCTCTTCCACACGGCGGCGCTCTATGACGGCTTCCGCAAGGACGAACCTGGCCGGCGAGCGCTGATCCTCTCGCGCGACGCGTACCTGGGAGCACAGCGCAACGGTGCCATCTTCTGGTCCTCCGATATTTATCCCACCTGGGACACGCTCAAGCGGCAGATACCGACCGGACTCGATTTTGCGGCTTCCGGAATCACGTACTGGTCGAACGACACCGGCGGCTGGCAATACCTGCCCGGCGAACACAAGCCCGCCCACAAGCCGCTGCTTGATCCGGCCGATGCTCGGGACAATGTTGGCGGCTACGACGATTATCCAGAGCTTTACACCCGCTGGTTCCAGTACGCGACTTTTCTGCCCATCTTCCGCTCGCACGGCAGCCGTCCCGCCAATGAGGTGTGGTCGTACGGCAAAGAGGCGGAGCCGATCCTGGAGAAGTACCTGCGCCTGCGGTACGAGCTCATGCCTTACATCTATTCGCTCGGCTACCGCACCTGGCGGACGGGAGCGCCGTTCCTGCGCGCCCTGCCGCTCGATTTTCCCGACGACCCCAAGGTCGCCGACCTGCGAGACGAATACATGTTCGGCCCGGCCTTTCTAGTGGCTCCGGTGACCGATCAGGGGGCGACGAGCCGGCTGGTTTATCTGCCCGCCGGGACGGATTGGTACAACTTCTGGACCAATCAGCGCTTCCGCGGCGGCCAGACCATCGAAGTTCCCGCGCCTATCGACACGATTCCGCTGTTTGTGCGGGCGGGGTCGATTGTTCCGATGGGCGTCACAGTGGAGAGCACGCATGAGTCTCAGGCTATCGCCAAGGTGCGCGTCTATCCCGGAGCGGACGGGGATTTCACGCTCTTTTCCGACGATGGCACGACCTACGCTTACGAGCAGGGCGCGGGCAGCGTGACCCGGCTGCATTGGGACGATGCCGGCCAGAAGCTGACCCATGAGGGCGATGCAGCCTGGAGCGGGCTGGACAGCGCCATCGTGGAAATCGCCGGACCTTGATTCTCTCCCCGTGCAAGGTTGCACGGGGTCCAAGGATCTGACTGCGCCGATGCCATGAGCTATCCGGTTTTGTACAAGCGATGGCGTGTCAATACTCGTGCCCCGGCCTCCTGATTTACAATCGGGGGGTAAGCAGGAAAGAACTGAATGAGGCTTTTTCGCATGAATTTTAGCCAGGCGCGTCCGCGGTTGGTTCAGGCGGGCGCGGCGCTTGCGGCTGCTGTCCTGGTTGCCGGTTGCGGTGGCAACTACCGGCCGACGGTGACACCCATCAACCCCACCGGACCTCCGGCGCAACCGCAGTCGTTAGCGGTAGTGGTTTCGGCTCCTTCGATCACCGCGCCCGGCATTGTCAGAGTGGTCGACTACGCGGGCGACTCGGTGATGGCCGAGGCTCCCATCGGCCCTGGCCCGAGCGCATTTTCGATGAATGTAAACGGCGGCTTCGCCTTCACTCTCAATAGCGACGGCACAATTACCAACTTCTCCGCTTCCACCAGCCTGCAGGCGAAAAATGTGGTCTACACCACGCTGCCCAGCACGGCGGAGCCGGTGAATCTGTTTTCGTCGGCGACCGGACTGTGGGCTGCCGATCTGTGTGCTACCGATCCTCCTGCTATTCCGTGTAACCCTCTGATCCACAGCGGCGTGGATGTTTTTAGCGGGAATCCGCAGACCTTCCTGCGCTCCATTCCGCTGGCGCCCACGCCGGTGATGGTGTTGGGTCCCGGCGCTGGCGGCCAACGCTATTTCTCCATCAGCCAAGGCAACCAAGCTAACGGGCTGGCTGCAAACGTATCGAGCGGCGTGGCCTGCAATATCTCTCCCTCCACGGTTGGCGTGAACGGCGAGGCGGACGGAATCGAGACCTCCAGCGACACGGTATCCAGTCAGATTCAGTTGGGCCAGTGCCCGGTCTACGCCGTCGAGAGCAGCGACGGAAGGCGGCTCTTCGTGCTCAACCGGGGCAGCGATACCGTTACGGTGATCGACACGCAGAAAGACGCGCTCGACGCCTGCTCTGGGCTTGTCAACCAGAACGGCCAGCCAATCGTCTGCCATCCCAGCCTGCCGGTCAGCCCAGCGCCGGGCCTGACGCACGCCGGACCGGTCTATGCCGAATACAATGCGGCGACCAGCCAGCTTGTCGTCGCCAACTACGACGGCAACTCCATCAGTGTCATCGATGTCAGCCTGGATGAATACGGCAATGACAGCTCGACCTTCGGCACGACCTTCACGATTCCTGTGGGCAACAATCCGGCCAGCGTCACGGTGCTCAACGACGGCAGCCGCGCTTACACGGCGAACCAGGCCGACGGAACCGTATCCATTGTGAATCTGAGCAGCCATACGGTGGAGAAAGCAGCGCTGCCTGTCATCGGCCACCCGCGCACCGTGGTTTCTACTCAGGATTCAAGCTACGGCAAGGTCTACGTGGCCTCGCCGGATAGTCCTTTCCTGACCATCATCCGCACCGACCAGGACATTGTGGATACCTCCGTGCTGGTGGAGGGCAACGTCGTGGATGTGCGCGTGACCACGCAGAACGGCTCGAGCGGCAGCAACGCCAACAACGAGAGCCGCATTCCGGGTTATGGCCAGCCGTGCAACCTGCCCGATGTTCCAGGTGGGTATCAAGTGGCTGGAGCACCGCCGGGGACAACCGTGGAGCCTTCGTCCAAGCTCACCGACTGCCAGGCACAGGATGCGGCGTTGCTGAAATAAAGAGCCCTAAGCGACGTTGAGGATCGAGACAGCCAAAGGTGTTTTCCCCCGTGAGGGAAAACTTCTTTGGCTGTTTTTACGCCCGATTCGAGATATATTGCCTTGTGAAGCGAGGGTTGAGATGGCTGGCGGCACAAAGACGCGCGTGGACCTCTTGCTGGTGGAGCGGGGGCTTGTTCCCAGCCGCGAGCGGGCGCGCGCGCTTATCCTGGCCGGGCGGGTTCTGGTGCGCGAGCAGAAGGTTGACAAGGCTGGCGCGACGGTTCCGGAAGATGCGCCGATCCGCCTGCTGGGAGAAGATCAGCCCTACGTGAGCCGCGGCGGCGTCAAGCTGGCCGCGGCGCTGGCGCACTGGCAGATCGCCGTAGAGGGTCGCGCCTGCCTGGATGTGGGCGCTTCGACCGGCGGGTTTACCGACTGCCTACTGCAACACGGAGCGGGGCATGTCACCGCCGTGGATACCGGCTTCGGCCAGATCGCCATGAAGCTGCGCATCGATCCGCGCGTTCGCCTGCTGGAGCGCAACAATGCCCGCTATCTTGCGCCGGGCGCGCTGGAGGATGGCCGGGACAGGCCCGCGCTCACGCTGCTGGTCATGGATGTTTCGTTTATCTCGGCCACGCTGCTGCTGGGGCCGGTCTTGGCCGCCGCGCTGGGTCTTACAGAAGCTGTGATTCTGGTCAAGCCGCAATTCGAGGCCGGGCGCGGGCATGTTGGCAAGGGAGGAATTGTCCGCGACCCAGAGGCGCATCAACTGGCCATCGACAAGGTGGCCGATTGTCTTCGGTCGCTGGGCTGGGAGGTGGTTGAGACGATCCCATCGCCCATTACCGGCATGGAGGGCAACCGGGAGTTTCTGCTCTATGCGCGGCGGAGCAACCATATTTGCGCCACTGGCCCCACCGCAGGTGGTGTTGGTCCCACCGCAGGTGGTCCGTTACACTGAGACCGCATGGTACGCGTCGCGATTGTTTGCAAACCGCATAAGGAAGAGCTGGCCCGGCTGTTGCCGGAGCTGGTCGGATGGCTGCGCCTGCACGAGTATGAACCGATCGTCGACTGCGAGGGCGGACAGTACAGTGCGGCTGCTCCGACTGTGGACCGCGCGTCGATGCCCGAGCAGGCGCCGGGGCTGGTGATCGTTTTGGGCGGCGACGGCACCCTGCTCTCGGTGGTCCGCATCTTTGCCGCGACAGGGACACCCATCCTAGGCGTGAACCTGGGTTCTCTGGGCTTTTTGACCGAGACCCGGCTGGCCGATCTGTACCCGACCCTGGAGTGCTGGCACAGCAGGTGCCACGAGCTGGATGCTCGCGCCATGCTGCGCGCCGAACTCTGGCGCGACGGCGCGCAGCGTTGCGGTTTTGAGGCGCTGAACGAAGCCGTCGTCTCCAAAGGCGACATTGCCCGCATGGGCGACTTCGCGGTCGAGCTGGACGGCAAGAGCGTGGCCCGCTTCCGCGCCGACGGCGTCATCGTGTCTACTCCGACCGGGTCTACGGCTTACACGCTAGCCGCCAATGGCCCCATCCTGACACCCGACGTGGAGGCGATGGTGGTTACGCCCATTTGCCCGCATCTGCTCACGCTCAGGCCCATTGTGGTGCGCGGCGATGCCTTGCTAACTGTGCGCGTCGAGGGCATCGCCAATCAAGCGCTGCTGACCGTGGACGGCCAGAAGGCCGTTGAGTTGTTTCCGGGCGATGAGATACGCTGCCGGAAATCCTCGCACACGGTCAACCTGGTGCGCATCAGCGAGGGCGGATTCTTTGAGGCGCTGCGCAGCAAGCTGAGCTGGGGCGAACGGTAGATTTACAGGGAGTTCGAACTACCCGAAGGGTTGGTTTTTGGCAACGTGCCTTTCACACTCGAAACCGGCTACAATCGAGCTATGAGAGTTACAGTCGGCGTCTCGGGCGGAATTGCGGCTTACAAGGCGGCGGAGCTGGTCCGCGCACTGCAACGCCAAGCCCTCGAAGTCCACGTGGTGATGACCGAGGCCGCGGGCAAGTTTGTGCAGCCGCTCACCTTTGCCGCGCTCACCGGCCACAAGGTCATCACAAGCCTGTGGGACGATGCGGGCGCGGGCGACAGCGCATACAACGCCGCGAGCGAGCAGAACGGCATCGAGCACATCGGCGAGGCTCAATGGGCTGATGCCCTGGTGGTTGCCCCGGCAACAGCCAACATCCTGGCAAAATTCGCCCACGGCATCGCCGACGATTTCCTCACCACAATGTACCTGGCCACGCAGGCGCCCGTTCTAGTAGCTCCCGCAATGAATGTGAACATGTGGGAGCACCCAGCAACCCGCGCCAACATCGAGATCCTCCGCCAGCGCGGCGTCCGCATCATCGACCCCGGCACCGGCGATCTAGCCTGCGGCATGGTCGGCACAGGCCGCATGGCCGAGCCCGACGCGATCGCCGACGCA
>Ga0187847_10001128_pt1 | contig 25406 bp, 21 predicted proteins | sample June2016WEW_4_10_FD_132458 | JGI IMG/M metagenome (GOLD analysis project Ga0187847, IMG submission 132458) | Peatland microbial communities from SPRUCE experiment site at the Marcell Experimental Forest, Minnesota, USA - June2016WEW_4_10 | ecosystem: Environmental > Terrestrial > Soil >...
ATCACTTCGGGCGCGTGCAGGTCCATCAGCTTCTTCAACCGGTTGTTGCGGTTGATGACGCGGCGATAGAGGTCGTTCAAATCCGAAGTGGCGAAGCGCCCGCCATCCAGCGGCACCAGGGGGCGCAGCTCGGGAGGAATCACCGGCAGCACATCCAGAATCATCCACTGCGGCTTGTTGTCGCTCTTGCGGAAGGCCTCGACGACCTTCAGCCGCTTGGCATACTTCAGCTTCTTCTGCGCCGAGGTTTCGGTCTTCATCCGCTCGCGCATCTCGATGCCCAGCTCGTCGATCTGCACGCGCTTGAGCAGCTCCTTGATCGCCTCGGCGCCCATCATCGCCTTGAAGCCAGAGGGGCGGAACTGCTGATCCAGCTCGCGGTACTTGCCCTCGTCCTTGATGATCTCGCGCTCCTTCACCGGCGCGTCGCCGGGATCGACCACGACATACGACTCGAAGTAGAGAATCCCTTCCAGGTCGCGCAAGGAGATGTCGAGCAGGTGGCCGATGCGCGAGGGCAGTCCCTTGAAGAACCACACGTGCGAGCACGGCGACGCCAGCTCGATGTGGCCCATGCGCTCGCGGCGCACCTTGCTCACCGTCACTTCTACGCCGCATTTGTCGCAGATCACGCCGCGGTGCTTCATGCGCTTGTACTTGCCGCACAGGCACTCCCAGTCGGTCACCGGCCCAAAGATGCGCGCGCAGAAAAGGCCGTCGCGCTCCGGCTTGAAGGTGCGGTAGTTGATGGTCTCCGGCTTGGTGACCTCGCCATGCGACCAGGAGCGGATCTTCTCCGGCGATGCCAGCATGATGCGGATAGCGTCAAAATCGGTAATGGGACCAGAAAGCTCAAACGGGTTCGAACGGAACAAGGAAACCCTCCCTGGCAGGCCTGTTTAAGCTCTGCCGCCATGCTCCCCGGAATTCTCACTGGACTCTTCCCTCCGGGGTAGCGGTGTTTGCCGCTTTCAGGAAAGAACCCGAATACTGCCAGCTTCTAGCTTTTAGCTATTAGCCTTTAGCTTCTTCCTGCTACCCACTGCATCGAAATGAACACGATGCAAGCCGGCAGCTAAGAGCTAAAGGCTAAAAGCTGTACTTAGTCCGCCACCGCCGCCACTTCCGGCGCGGGGAGCTTCTTGATCAGGTCCGCGCGCTTGATCAGCTCCACATCGAGGCAGAGCGACTGCAACTCGCGGATCAGCACGTTAAACGACTCGGGCACGCCCGGCTCAATGGCCGCCTCGCCCTTGACGATGGCCTCATAAATCTTGGTGCGGCCGTAGACATCGTCCGACTTCGCGGTCAGCAATTCTTGCAGGATGTAAGCCGCGCCATACGCCTCCAGCGCCCACACCTCCATCTCGCCGAAGCGCTGCCCGCCGAACTGCGCCTTGCCGCCCAGAGGCTGCTGCGTAATCAGCGAGTACGGCCCGATCGACCGCGCGTGAATCTTGTCGTCGACCAGGTGCGAGAGCTTGAGCATGTAAATGTAGCCCACCGTCACCGGCTGCTCGAACTGCTCGCCGGTCATGCCGTCGAAGAGCGCAGTCTTGCCCGAGGAAGGCAAGCCGGCCGAGGCCAGCAGCGCCTTGATCTCGCCCTCTTGCGCGCCGTCGAAGACCGCGGTCCCGAACCAGATGCCGCGCCTCATGCCTGCCCCGACACGCAACAGCATCTCGTCGTCGAGCTCAAGCAACTGGCGCAGCGTCGCGGTTCCCGCGAACTCCTTCTTCATCAGTTCGCGCGTGTACGCCGCATCGGTGTTGGCGCCGATCAGGTTGGCAATCTTCAGGCCCAGCGCATGAGCGGCCCAGCCCAGGTGCGTCTCAAGAATCTGGCCCACATTCATGCGGGAGGGCACGCCGAGCGGATTCAAGACAATCTCCACCGGCGTTCCGTCGGGCAGATACGGCATGTCTTCCTCGGGAAGAATGCGCGCAATCACGCCCTTGTTGCCGTGCCTTCCGGCCATCTTGTCGCCCACCGAGAGCTTGCGTTTCATGGCCACGTAGACCTTGACCATCTTGATCACGCCCGGAGGCAGCTCGTCGCCCTTGGCCAGCTTGGCAACTTTCTCGTTGGTGATCTTGCGCAGCACCTCGATCTGGCGCGAGGTCATCTCTTCGATCTCGTCGATCTGCTCATTGACGCGGGGATCCTTGTCGGCGTAGCGGATGCGCTTCAAATTCTTCGTCGAAATGCGTTCGATCGTCTCGCGGTCCAGGATTGCCGCCTTCGTCAGCAGCCGTTTGTTGGTGCGCTCGTCGTGCAGATCGGAGAGCACCTCCTTGCCGCCCAGAATTCCGTCCAGCCGCTTCAGGCGCTCGTCGGTCAGAATGCGGATCTCGTCGCCCAGATTCTTTTCGAGCTTGGCGACATATTCGGCCTCGATCAGCTTGGCGCGCTCATCCTTCTCCTGGCCCTTGCGGCTGAAGATCCTGACGTCGACCACCGTGCCCTCGATCCCCGGAGGGCAGGTGAGCGATGCATCGCGCACGTCGCCGGCCTTCTCGCCGAAGATGGCGCGTAGCAGCTTTTCTTCCGGCGTCAACTGCGTCTCGCCCTTGGGCGTGACTTTGCCGACCAGTATGTCTCCATGCTTGATCTGCGCGCCGATGCGGATGACTCCGCTTTCGTCCAGATCGCGCAGCGCGTGCTCGCTCACGTTGGGAATGTCGCGCGTGATCTCCTCGGGACCGAGCTTGGTGTCGCGCGCCTCGATTTCAAACTCCTCGATATGCACCGAGGTGTAGTAGTCCTCGCGCACCAGTTTCTCCGAGATCAGGATCGCGTCCTCGAAGTTGTAGCCGCGCCAAGGCATGAAAGCCACCAGCACGTTCCGCCCCAGCGCCAGCTCGCCCTGCTCCGTGCAGGGTCCGTCGGCGATGACCTGGCCCTTGACCACGCGGTCGCCCTCGCGGACAACGGGCTTTTGGTTGATGCAGGTGTTCTGGTTCGACCGCTTGAACTTGATCAGCGTGTAGATGTCGGAGCCCACCTCGCGCGACAACTGCGTGGGATGATGCTCGCCCTCCACTCGCACGATGATGCGCTGCGAGTCTACCGAATCGATAATGCCGTTGCGCTTGGCCAGGATCACCGCGCCGGAGTCGCGCGCCGTCACCCCCTCCATGCCCGTGCCCACCAGCGGAGCCTCGGCCACAAGCAGCGGCACACTCTGCCGTTGCATGTTCGCGCCCATCAGCGCGCGGTTGGCGTCATCGTGTTCGAGGAACGGCACAAGCGACGCGGCCACTGAAACCAATTGCTTCGGGCTGACGTCGATGTAGTCCACGTCGGCGCGGTTCACCAGCACAAAGTTCCCCATGCGCCGCGCGTTCACCAGGTCCTCGGTAATGAAGCCCTCATCGTTGAACTCGATGTTCGCCTGCGCGATGGTGTGCTTGTCCTCTTCCCATGCCGAAAGGTAGAAGCTGAACGGAATATGATCGATGGCCCGCTTGCCCGCCTTCTTCAGGCTCGCGTTCAGTCGCGCCGCCTCTTCCTTCTCGATGTGATCGCCTACGCGCAGGCCGCTCTCGCCGGCGTTGGCAATCTCGACGAAGTCCAGAATACGCGAGTCCTTCACCTTCCGATACGGCGACTCGATGAAGCCGTATTCGTTGATGCGCGCAAAGCAGCTCAGTGAGCTTATCAGGCCGATGTTCGGGCCTTCGGGAGTCTCAATGGGGCAGATGCGGCCGTAGTGTGTCGGATGCACGTCGCGCACCTCGAAGCCCGCGCGCTCACGCGACAAGCCGCCCGGTCCAAGCGCCGAGAGACGCCGCTTGTGCGTGATCTCCGAGAGCGGATTGGTCTGATCCATAAATTGCGAAAGCTGCGACGAGCCGAAGAACTCGCGAATCGCCGCCATCACCGGCTTGGCGTTGATCAGGTCGTGCGGCATGGCCGTAGACAGCTCCTGATAGACGCTCATCTTTTCCTTGATGGCGCGTTCCATGCGCACCAGTCCAATGCGGAACTGATTTTCCATCAACTCGCCCACCGCGCGAACGCGGCGGTTGCCCAGGTGATCGATATCGTCCACGATGCCGATGTTTCTGCGCAGCTTGAGCAGGTAGCGGATGGTCGCGTAGAAATCCTCCGGCGTCAGCGTGCGATGATTCAGTTGCGTGGCGTCCTGATTCTCGTACAGCTTGATGTTGAACTTCAACCGGCCCACGCGCGAAAAATCGTATTTGCGCGCATCGAAGAACATGCCCTCGAAGAGCGCCGTCGCAGTGTCGAGCGTCGGCGGATCGCCGGGCCGCAGCTTGCGGTAGATCTCGATCAGCGCCTCTTCCGGCTTGTGAATCGAGTCGCGCTTGAGCGTATTGGAGATAATGTTGCCCACGTCGTCGCGTTCGGGGAAGAAGACCTCGAAGCTCGCCGCGCCCGACGACAGCACCTTGTGCAGACGGTCGGCGGTCAGCTCGACATTCGCCTCCACAACCACTTCGCCGGTATTCAGGTCCACCACGTCGGCCGCGGTCAAAGCGCCGTCCATCTCGGCCGGTTCCACTTCGATCCGGTCAATGGCCGCCGCGCGAATCGCCTTCAGCGCGTGCGCCGTGATCTTGCGCCCCGAGAACGCGATCTCAACGCCGTTATGCAGCATCGCGTGCGCCGGCTTGGCGCCCACCAGATGCGTGTTGCCCTGCGCCGCATCGGGAACCGCCCAGTGCAGCTTGCCGTCGGCCACATGCACGCGGTCCACGGTATAAAAAGTCTTCAGAATCTCTTCGTCCGAACGCAGCCCCAGGGCGCGCAGGAAGATCGTTCCCAGGAACTTGCGCTTGCGGTCGATGCGGACATAGAGCGTGTTCTTCTGGTCGTACTCGAACTCCACCCACGAGCCGCGGTAAGGAATGATCTTGCCCAGAAAGTAGGTGCGATTGTTGGCCGTCTCGAAAAACACGCCCGGCGACCGGTGCAACTGCGAAACAATTACGCGCTCGGTGCCGTTCACGATAAAGGTGCCGTTCGGCGTCATCAGCGGAATATCGCCGAAGAAGACCTCTTGCTCTTTAATGTCGCGAATCGTCTTGTTGCCGGTTTCGGCGTCCTTGTCGTAAATGGTCAGGCGCACCGTCACCCGCAGAGGCGCGGAGAAGGTCATGCCTCGCTCCTCGCACTCCTGCTGGTCGTACTTCAACTGCAAGCTCACCGGGTCGCCGCACTTGTTGCAGAAGTCGGGCGTGTTCTTGTTGTAGGTGCCGCACTTCTGGCAGAGCACATCGCCGGGATGGAACGGGTCGGTGATGACCATCGCCCCGCAATGCACGCAGGCCGTGCGCAGGTGATGCAGCCCCTTCAGGTGGCCGCACTTGCACTCCCAGTTGCCGATGGAGAAGTCAACAAAGTCCAACTGCGAGATGCCGCGGAAGTCCGTGATCGGAAAGACCGACACAAACACCGACTGCAGGCCGGCGTCGTCGCGCTCGTTGGGCAGTTTGTCCATCTGCAGGAATCGCTCATAGGAGCGCCGCTGCACTTCAATCAGGTTGGGAATCTGGGTTGCGGTGGGAATCTTTGAAAAATCGAGCCGGCTGCGAATCGCGCGCTTCTCGTTGGGCATGTTCACTCCTGACCCTGGTCGCTCCGGCGCCGATTTGGGCCGGGCCAGCGCCCGAGTCTTGTCGGCGCCGGCAAATTACGGTAAGTAAGTCAAAAAATACCGGACTGGCTCATTGCAATCTCCAGTCCCCAAACCTCGCGCCCCTCGGCAAAACTCCAGCGGAAATCCGCCCGCACAAATCTGGGGGAGGCCCCCAACATTCCCGGAATTCCCCTCAGGGCCGTCTCCGGCCCGTAAGAATTCAGTCAAAAACACGGTGTGGGCATTGCCACGCATCCGGCAGGTGCGCTAAGCTGCTCACAATCGAGGAGCGCTACGGTTGAACCTGTTTACGATTCGGGTACGCGCAAGGCGGATTTTCCCAAAAAGATCGCTCTGCCGCGGCCGGGAGACACGAATAGCCCGCAAGGACACAACCCCTCGCGAGCCCGGCTCATCGCCTGTGCCCCCATTCGAATTCTCATGCGTTGCTCGCCGATCCCAAAGCTCGCTTCTGCCGCTCGCTCGCCAGCCACTCGCCAACTCGACAATGGGAACCCGGTCTGCCGTCCGGGTAACCTATTGACCCCAAAGGCACTTAACCACAATGCGAACCTCGCCGGCAGAGGGCTTGGCTCTGCCCCGGCCAGCGAACGATTGCGTGCCCATCCACAATTCTCAAGACGCGCCTGTCAAACCTGCCCCATTCCCTAGAAAAAACGGAATGAGGCAAAAAAGACGCGCACTGCTTATCATACCGCGTCCCGGCCAACCTTGCAAGCGGCCCGGCCTCGCGGCCGGACCCTTGGTGGCGCCTACCCGATCGAGCCTACTTAATCTCGATGGTCGCGATGCCTTCGAACTTCTTCCGGATCGCCTCAGCCTCGTCCTTGGTCGCGCTCTCTTTGATCGCCTTGGGCGCGCCATCGACCAGATCCTTGGCTTCCTTCAGGCCCAGCGAGGTAACCTCGCGCACGGCCTTGATGGTGTTGATCTTGTTTGCGCCGAAGTCCTTGAGAATGACCGCAAACTCGGTCTTCTCCTCAACCGCCGGAGCCGCCGCGCCCGCCGCCGCCACCGCTACCGGAGCCGCCGCTGCCGCCGAAACGCCAAGACGCTCTTCCAGCTTCTTCACCAGAGCCGCCGCTTCCAGCAGGCTCAACGATACAATTTGCTCTTCCAACTGCGCCAAATCCGCCATCTTCTTCTCCATTCAGATCGTTGAATTGTCTTTCCCGGCCCCAAGCCAGACTGGAAGTTTCCGATGCGCCAGACCCGCGCACTTCCCGCCTGTCTTTACGGCCAAATCTCTTAAAAGCAGCGTTTAGCTATCAGCTATCAGCCTTCAGCTTGTGCCTTGACGCCACCCGCCTTTGCCTCTTTCCCTAAGAAGCCCGCGGCACCCTCACGCTCGCCAAGAAACGACTGAAAGCTGAGGGCTGAAAGCTGACAGCTTCCTACGCCGCGCTGGCAAACTTTTCCTTCTCCACACCCTGCCCCAGAACCACCGCCAGACCCCGGCCCGTTCCGTTGATCACCGTGGCAAGCCGCTGCGCCGGCGCATTGATCAGGAACAGCAGCTTGGCAAAGAGCTCTTCCTTGCCCGGCATCGTCGCCAGAGCCTTGACCTCTTCCACATTCAGCAGCTTGCCGTCCACAATGCCCAGCTTGAACTGGAACTCGGCATTGTCGCCCGCCCACTTGGCAAAAACCTTGGCCAGCGCCACCGGATCGCCCGCCGTGAAGGCCACCGAGTTCACGCCCTTGAGCCCCTTCAGCGCGGCCTCGACCTTGGTGCCCTGGCCGGATACGGCCGCCAGCTTGTTCTTCACCACGCGGTACTTGCCGCCCGCCTCGCGAATCACCTTGCGCAGTTGAAAATCCTTGGCTACCGTCAGCTTGGCAAATGTGCCAATAATCGCCGTCGTCGAGGTCTCCAGCTCCTTAGCAAGCAACTGGACCTTCTCCGTCTTTTTCGCTCTTGAAATCGCCATTTTGTGCTCCGCACAGTCAACAGTTTTCAGTTGTCAGTTATCAGTACCACCAAACCTGCCCAACCCCAAATCCTGCTACTGCTTCCAATTCGTTTTGCCCGCTATAGGCATCCATTCTCGGTGTCCCAGGCTCTCAAGCCCGGGCTGACAACTGTCAACTGAAAACCGGCTTTTAGTGCTTGCCCGCCGCGTCCGCAACCGCCGAATCCAGCGGCACTCCGGGGCCCATCGTCGAGCTCAAAGTAACACTCTTGATGTACTTGCCCTTGGCCGCCGAAGGCTTCGAGCGCACAATCGCGCCGATCACCGTGGTCGCGTTGTCGATCAGCTTCTGCGGGTCGAAGCTCAGCTTGCCTACCGGAACATGCACCAGGCTGGTCTTGTCGGCGCGAAACTCCACTTTGCCGGCCTTGATCTCCTTGACCGCCGCGGCCACATCCATGGTCACCGTGCCGGTTTTGGGATTCGGCATCAGGCCCTTGGGGCCCAGAATCTTGCCCAGCCGGCCCACCACCTTCATCATGTCCGGCGTGGCGATCAGCGCGTCAAAAGCGGTCCAGCTTTCCTTCTGGATCTTCTCCACCATCTCCTCGCCGCCCACAAAGTCCGCGCCCGCATCCGTCGCTTCCTTCTGGCGGTCGCCGGTGGCAATCACGGCCACGGTCTTGGTCTTGCCCAGCCCGTGCGGCAGAACCACAGTCCCGCGGACCATCTGGTCGGCATGGCGCGTGTCCACGCCCAGGCGCATCGTCAGGTCAACGGTCTCGTCGAATTTGGCGTACTTCACCTGCTTCAGCAGGGTAACCGCCTCGGGCAGGGCATAGGACGGCTTAACCACAGCCGCGCGCGCCTTCACAATGTTTTTGCTGACTTTTCCCATTCTTCCCTCGTCTCCCACCGCCCCTGCCAGCCCCGCTTTGCGGGTAACCCGGTGCTGGCCGCACGGGCAACGCTTTTTGCGCTCCGCAGCCAACTATCGAACGGGTCCAGAAACCGTGGTGCTTATGACGGCCCAGGGATCTCCCCCGGACACATTCAAGAATCATATCGAAACGGCCAGCGAAATGCAAACTGGCCGCAAATCGATGGGTGAGAATCAAATGTCTTTGAGGATAGCTTCTTTGGGGACGCTCTTGTGGGTGGCAATACTGGAGAGAATTGCGTTCAGCGTTCCGATTCTTAAAGGCGAATGCTCCGGAACCGCGATGCGGTGGGGCGTCGGATGCTGGGTTTGCAGGATGATGTGACTGCCGACCTGATGGATTTTCACGTAATCCCAGCGCTTCGAGAGGTGCTTGACCAGCTCTTCTCCGCTCAAATCGCGTGGGAGCTTCATGCGACGGCCAGCACCTCGTCGCGGATCAAATGAAGGCGGATGGAGTCCGGCGCGGCGGAGTCGAAGTAAAAGGCTTGCACGGCCTCGCGGACGTTGACTTTCAACTCATCCCAGCTATCGGCCTGCGTGAAGATGCTCTCGCCGAGGGCTTCGGCGGTGTAGCCCCCGTCGGCCTCCTGCATCACTTCAAAAACGAGTTCCTTCATGCGGTTTGCCCCCTGTCGTTCTTTCTCTCATAATAACCCGGCTTTGAGCATGGAGGCGAAGGATTGGTCTCAACAGTATTCTTAGCGGTTTTGTGGTCCGGCTTCTGGCTGCTTGGAGATCGGGGATTCCCAGGTCTGAAAATCCAGACCTGAGCCACCGGTGAAATGCAAACTGGACTCCCGGTCGCAAATCGCTGGCCGCCCGGTCGCCAGACGCAGACTTGGCTAAATCCCACTCCGTCCGGATCGCCGGCGGCGCTTGAGGATTCCCCAAGTGGCTCTTTGGCTCTCTTGTTCTCCGTTTCCTCGACACTCATCGCCCAGAGTCGCCCTGCTTGTACATATATTTGATAGCCGATTTGTAGACCAGGGTCTTGGCGCGGCCGCGGACCTTGAGGGTGTTGCGGTCGTACCACTCGATGCAGCCCTCGATCTGCTCCCCGTCTTCGAGCACCAGGACCATGGGGGTCTGGGCCTGGATTTGCTTTTGCAGGTAAAAGAGCTCGGCCTGGCGCTGGAGCGGATCCTGCTCCGGGCTGTGAGCGGTCAAGCGAAAGGGAGAGACGGGGGCCGGCCGGTTGCGGGTACGCGTCTGTACAGGGGCCGGCGGAGTGGCGGCCGGTTTGCCGGAACTGGGCTGCTGATTGGCGTGGCTGCTCATGAAACAGGATACCTCCAAAGCGAAACAGGGCCTGCAAAGCCGCGGATGCAAAACTCAAAAACAAAACGCGCGACGCAACTAAAAAAGACGCTGGCCGCCATGGGCCGCTCTTGCGCCGAAGCGCCGCCCGCGCGGGCTGCGCGATAAAAATGAACAACCCTGTTCGGATGAAACTCCGGCTACTGTGGTGTTTCAGTCCGTTGAGGCAACAGTTCCCGGTTAGTGGCTGGGATTGATTGTAACGAATGGATGTGGCAGGGCGGACTGCGGTTGCTTTTTCTTGCGCTCAATCTCTGCCGAGGCTGACGGCCATCGAGTCGAGCGAAAGGGAGCGCAGCAGATTGCGGCGCATGCCCTGTTCGACCTGGGCGAGGGCGTGGGCGGCCGAGTCGATCCAATCCACGCTGACACCCTGAGCCAGGCGAGCGAGTTCGGCTTCGATGTCCAGGTTGCGGATGAGGCTGGGCGTGCCAGCCACAATCAGCAGCAGATCCTCGACGAGGCTGCCCAGGGCGCGGAGCAGGTTGATGGTCTTCTCCTGGCCGTCGGCGCCGGCGCGGTACTTTTCAGTGGCCTGGAAGAGCTGGGTAAAGTCGGGCTCGCGTAAGGCGGCGCGCAGCAGGATGAGGGCGTCCTGGCGGCTGGCCAGATAGAGGTCGAGGTCGAGGGTGAGGGCCCGGCCTACGGCTCCCTCGGCGAGGCGCGCGGACAGGGCGCGGTCCTGCGGCTTGAGCAGCGGACGACGCCGGGCGAGCAGGGCTTGGAGGTCGGCGGCGGGCAGCGCGCCCAGCCGGTGTACCACGGCGCGGGAGCGGATGGTGGGCAGCAGCTCCTGCGGGTTTTCGGTGAGCAGAATCAGCGAGGTGTGCGCGGGCGGCTCTTCGAGCAGCTTGAGCAGCGAGTTGGCTGCCTCTTTCATAAAGGCCGAGGTCGTAAAGATGGTAAATGCGCGCCGCGCCTCGACCGGCGGGCGGTAATAGGCCACGTGAATCGCCTGGCGCACCTGGCCCAATTTAATGAGCAACTGCGGCGGGTCGGGCGGGACGACGAGCACATCCGGGTGGGTCTGTATGAGGATGCGGGTCTCGCGCTTGTCCGTGTCGCGCATCTCTTCGCGGGCGGCGACGGCCTCAGTGGTGAGTGCGTCGAGATTGGCGGAGAGGCCGATGCGGGCGCAGTTCGAGCAGAGGCCGCAGAAATCGGGCAGGCCGTCTGTCTCGGCGGGTTCGAGGCAGTTGACGGCCTGGGCCAGCATCAGCGCCAGGGTGTATTTGCCCGCGCCCTTCGGCCCGGCCAGGATCAGCGATTGCGGAAATCGGTCCGCAGCGACGCTCTCGCGGAGCCGGGTTACGGTAGCCGAATTGCCGAGAAACTCCTGAAAGCCCACGGATTGAGTCTAGTGCATGGGCCGGCGGGATGTGGAGCGGAAGCGAGACTCATCGAAATATGGGTGCGATATGGTCTTACTCCGACCAAAGCCGGCTAATGGGAACGCCATGCAGGTTGGCGGAAAAGGGAATGACTTCCGTGCCGGTGTAAAGCACAACGCCGCGCAGCCAGTGCTTTCCCGCGGCGGTTGCCAGTGCCTGCAAACCGCGCACATCCTTGCCGCCCAGGGTTGCGGCGGCCTTGACCTCGACTCCAGCGATCTTGCCGGAGCGATCTTCTACAACGATATCGACTTCCTGTCCGGAGGCCGTGCGCCAATAGAACAGCTCCGCCTGAGTCGCGCTCCACGTGGACTGCTTGCGCAGCTCCATGAGCACGAAGTTTTCCACCAGCGCCCCGATCGGATTTCCCTCTGCCTTCATGCGGTCAACGGTCGCTCCCAGCAAGTGGGCAAGCAAGCCTGTGTCGTTCAGATAAATCTTGGGAGTCTGAATGATGCGCTTGCCCAGGTTTCTCGCCCAGGGGCGCAGCAGTTGCACCAGAAAAGTCGCCTCCAGCAGGGCGAAGTAGCGCTTCAAGGTCGTCTGTGGCAGGGCCATGGATCGCGACAGGTCGGCGAAATTGAGCAAGCCGCCGGCGCGCGCAGCCACCACCGCAAGCAGGCGGGGAACGGCGGCCACGTCGTCGATATTGGCCAGATCGCGGATATCCCGCTGGAGCGTGGTCATGACGTAGGACTGAAACCAGGCCTCGCGGCGCGCGGCTCTCGTGCGGGCAATCGCGGGAGGGTAGCCCCCGGCAAGAACGATCTCAAACAACTCGTCCCGCCGAAGCGTGCCGGTCTTGCCCGCCCATCCGACAGGCTTGCGGGAAAGCAGGGCGTCTACAAAGTTCTCTCGCACCCCGTGCATCTCGCCCTGAGAGAACGGCCAGATGGTCAGCACCTCCATGCGTCCGGCCAGGAACTCGGACAACTTTGGCAAGAGCATGACGTCGGCCGATCCGGTGAGCAGAAATCGCCCCGGCTGGCGCTTCCGGTCGATGGCGGCTTTGATCACGGGAAATATCTCGGGGACATGCTGCACTTCGTCCAGCGTGACGGGCGCATTGAGGCCATCAACGAAGCCGTTGGGGTCGCGCTTGGCGGCAGCCACAAGGCCTGGATCGTCGAAGGTAAGATACTGGCGCTTTTGCGCGTCCAACTCAGGCGACTGCGCCAAGGTGCTCTTGCCGGTTTGACGAGCGCCATTGATCAGAACAGCGGGCGTGTCTTCCAGGGCATCGAGGAGGCGATCGATAAGGTTGCGGCGCATCATGTTGAGATTATCAACCAGATTAGTAGAGATAATCAACCATAAAATATAATCTAATCATCCATATAGTGGATGATTATCATATTCAGTTGGATGATTTCTCTCTCCCAGCCCAGCGGCGTCCGCCAATCCTTCCCGGAAATCTCCGCCCGAAAAGGCTGGGCGCTGATCGGAATCGAGACCTTGGGGATCTGATCTGAAAAAATAAATGTCAATGACGCTTGACATTTGTTGGCCTATTATGTAATGTTTACTTGTCACATAGTAAAGGAGACCAATCATGTTTGGATGCACTACCAACAACCCCGCCGTCCGGCGCTACCTGGTTCGTTTCGCCGTCGTCATCGGCTTTTACATGCTCTTTCTGGTGGGAACAGTTTGGGCATTCGTCCACGCCCACCCAACCGGCTGGCTGGCCTATCTGCTGGCGGTGATGCCCGCGCTGCCCATCATTGCATCGCTGGTGGTCGTCGGCATCTACCTCAAAGAGGAAAAAGATGAACTGGTGCGCGCGATGTTTGTTCAATCGCTCCTCTGGGCCATTGGCGCAACCCTCGCGTCCACCACCGTTTGGGGATTTCTGGAGAATTTTGTGCACGTCCCGCACATGGATCTCTTCCTTGTCTTCCCCATGTTCTGTGCCTTCGCGGGCATCTTCTCGCCCATGGTGAATGCGAGGTACAAATGAAGAACCGCTTGCGAGTGTTGCGCGCTGAGCGGGAGTGGTCGCAGGCCGATCTGGCCGAGCGGCTGGAGGTCTCGCGCCAGTCGGTCAACGCCATCGAGACCGGCAAATACGATCCCAGCCTCCCGCTGGCCTTCAGGCTGGCGCGCCTGTTTGAAACCACAATCGAGGGAATCTTCACAGAGGAGTGCTGATTCCTCATTCTGGCAGTCGAATATCGTGCATTGAAAGCAAGCTTCCTGTTGGGAGCTTCCAGAAATCGTGGAGCCTGGTCTCGCGGCTTGCGCAAGCCGCCACAAGCAAGAACGAATGGGAGAAACTCGAATCATGAAAGTTCTTTACCTTCTCGCCGCCGCCGGAATTGTCCTGGCAGGTACGGCGCTGCCGTGCGTGCCGTGTTCCGCGGCTCAGGCCGCCGCGCCGGCCGGGTTTGCGCCAACCCGCTTCAGTGTTCTTGACCAGGGAACAGCGGGCAAGCCCGATGTGCTACTGATTCCGGGCATGTCCAGCTCAAGCGCGGTTTGGGAGACTGAGGCCATGATGCTGGCGCCAGACTACCGGCTGCATCTGGTGCAGGTGGGCGGCTTCGCCGGCGCTCCGGCGGGGCCGAATGCAAGCGGGCCGCTGCTTGTTCCCATTGTCGAGGAGCTCCATGCGTATATCGTGGCCAACAAGATGCACCCGATTGTGATCGGCCACTCGATGGGCGGGCTGATGACGCTGATGCTGGCCAACAGGCATCCGGAGGACGTGCGGAAGATTGTCATCGTAGAAGCGCTGCCGTTTTCAGCCCTGCTGATCGACCCGGAGGCGACGGCGGCCAGCATCAAGCCGCAGGCGGAGGCGATTCGGCAGCAGACGCTGGCATTGCCCGAAGACCAGTATGCGGCCATGCAGCCGATGTTTGCCGCCGCCATGGTCAAGAATCCCGATGCTCAGAAGCTGCTGGCGGCCAGCTTCAGCGCGAGCAGCCGCGCGGTGGCCGTGGAGGCAATGGAGGAGGATCTCGAGACCGATCTGCGCGCGGATGTGGCGTCGATCAAGACGCCCGCTCTTGTGCTGTATGCCTACGATGCGACGGCGCGGCAACCGGAGCCGGCGAAGTACGAGGCTCTCGTTCAAGCCGCTTATAAGTCCATGCCGAATGTGAAGCTGGTGCGGATCGACGACTCGCGCCACTTCATCATGTACGACCAGTTGGCGAAGCTGGATGCCGCGGTGGAGGCCTTCTTGAAGTAGGTGGGCAGCAACAGGATTTTCAAACAGCGATCTCCGCGACAGACCTATACTGGCCACATGCGCTTTCTCTCCGCGGTATCCCGTCTGGTTTCGTCAACTCTGGCCGTGGCCGGGCTAGCCAGCTTGCTCGCCCAGCCGCCCGCGGCCCGCGCCTGGGGCAATGGCGGCCATCGGATAATCAACCGGCTTGCCGCCAGCACACTGCCCGCCGATCTTCCCGCCTTTCTGCGCTCCCCCGAGGCCCTCAACGAAATCGAGTACCTGGGGCCGGAGCCGGACCGCTGGCGCTCGCCGGCCGAGCCGGAACTGAACGCCGCGCAGGCCCCCGAGCACTTCATCGACCTGGAACTGGCCGACGCGCTGGGCCCCTTGCCGCACCGCCGCCTGGACTTCGAAGCCAAAGTCTTCGCCTCCGGCCAGCGCCCGGAGAAGATCGGCTTGCAGCCCTGGGAGGCTACCGAGGTCTGGGAGCGCCTGAAGGCGGCGCTGCGCGAATACCGCACGCTGTCCGCCGCCAACCAGGACACGCGCCCCGTCGAGCAGGCTGCCATCTTCTATGCGGGCTGGCTGGGCCACTACGTGGGCGACGCATCGCAGCCGCTGCACACCTCCATTCAGTACAACGGATGGGTGGGGCCGAATCCCAACGGCTACACCACGGAGCGCAAGATTCACTGGCAGTTCGAGGGGCCGTTTGTGGACGCAAACCTGCGCGAGGCCGATGTGCGGGCCAAGATGACTCCCCCGAAGGCCGTCGAGGGTGACATCTTCGACGCCTACGTGGCTTACCTGCGACATTCGGCAACCTATGTCGAAAGGGTCTATCAACTGGAAAAAGCTGGAGGGTTTGTGGACAAGGGGACAGCCGAGTCGCGGGAGTTTGCCGCCGAACGGCTGGCGGCCGGCGCCAGCATGTTGCGCGACATGATCTACACCGCTTGGCTGGAGAGCGCCAAGCCTGTACCCGATCCTTTCGCAACAAAATAGCGGGGTTTCAGTTGCTGGACTCGCCCGCGGCCACAGCCGGAATGCGGCGTAGGAGCAAAGTCAGCGCCCCCGTCAACAGCGCCACTGCCGGGACTGCGATCATCAGCCAGGCCAGCAGCGCCTGACCGGTGAGGCCGCCCACCTGCGCAAGCAGCGCGAGCGGCGGCGCATGAAGCAGCGCATGCGCGTCAAACGCAGGCCGCGGCGCGAAGCTGAAGAGCCGTCCGCCGAGACGGACAAAGGGAACAATCAGCATCAACTGCAGCGGCATGACCATGTAATTTGCCGCCTGGATGGCGGGCAGATTCAACCCGAAGGCCAGCGCCAGCGCCGCGCAAACAATGGTCGGAATTCCCACCACCGGAAGACAGCCGACGGCGAAGCCGAGCGCCAGCGTCAGCGCCAGCCGCCTCGGCGAGATGCCCTGCCGCATCCACGCCGCCGCCTTCCGTTTCATCGATTCCGCCAATTTCGCCATCACCGTATACGGTAGCAAGAACATTGCGCGGCCGGATAGCCCTGCGATAAAACTTTAGTAAACGAACCAAAACGGACAAGACAAAAGAGATTACTTCAGTACTATTTCTCTCTTGCTGCGGCAGTCTACGGGGGTCAGGTTGCTTTGGTGGCGATTCTGGGAGCTAGCCGTTCGAGCAGCCGGGCCAGCCGCAGCTCGACCTTCCGGCCGGCGGCGAAGACCTCCTCGTGGCTCAGCGGCGCTGCGCCCAGCCCTGCGGCCAAATTGGTCACGCAACTGATGCCCAGCACCTCGATGCCCATGTGGCGGGCTACGATGGTTTCAGGCACGGTGGACATGCCCACCAGCGTGGCGCCCAGCGCGCGGAAGGCGCGAATCTCGGCGGGCGTCTCGAAGCTCGGCCCGGGGACGGCCAGGTAAACGCCCTCGTCGAGTGCGAAACCCTCTTCCGCAGCCGCTGCCTTCGCCAGGGCGCGCAGCGCCTTCGAGTAGGCTTCGGTCATGTCGGTAAAGCGTAGCCCCGCGCCAGGCTGCACGGCAAAGCGCGGCTCGTTCGGCCCCACCAGCGGGTTCCATCCCATGAAGTTGATGTGGTCGGCGAGCGCCACAAGCTGGCCCTGGGTGTAGTCCTCGGCGATGCCCCCGGCGGCATTGGTCAGCACAACCGATTGGATGCCGAGAGCGCCCAGCACACGCATGGGAAAGGTGACCTGCTGCGGTGTGTAGCCCTCGTAGAAATGTACACGGCCCTGCATAACGATGACCGGCGCGCCGCCCAGGAATCCGGCGACAATCCGTCCCGTGTGGCCCTCGACGGTGGAGCGTGGGGAATGAGGAATCTCGGCGTAAGGGACGACGACCCGCTCGGCGAGCGACTCCGCCACAGCGCCCAGCCCTGAGCCGAGGACGATGCCGACGCGGGGGCTGAACGGGCCGAACATCGCCCGCAAAAACGCCGCTGCTTCAGAGACTTGGTCGAAATAATTCATTACTTTTGCCCGCCGGTGCGCTTTCGAAATTCTACAGGGTGTGAAAGGGGATTGAACAGGCGACAATTGAGTTGTCGAATTCCGATCGGTGGAGGTGCAAGGGAAATGTGCCGGAATATCAAAATGCTTTTCAACTTCGATCCTCCTGTGACGGAGGAGGAGATTCGCGCGGCGTCGCTGCAATTTGTGCGCAAGGTAAGTGGCTTCAATAAGCCGTCGAAGGCCAACGAGGCGGCGTTTCTGGCGGCGGTGGAGGAGATTGCCGGAGCGTCGGCGCGGCTGCTCGGCGCGTTGGAAACGAATATGCCCAAACGGAGCCGCGAGGAAGAAGCCGCCAAGGCAAGGGCGCGGAATGTGGAGAGATTCGGCGATGGGAGACGCGCGGGATGAAGCAAAATATTGGCGAGGGGGGAACCCATTTTCTCAGAATGAATACGGGCTTTACCCCAAAAACATCCCGGCAATTGACGCGGAGATGAGGTTCGCCATCGTCCCGGCTAGCATGGCCCGCACACCTAACCTGGCCAGTTCGTTGCGTCGCTCGGGAACCAGCGCGCCAATGCCGCCGATCTGGATGCCGATCGAGCTGAGATTGGCGAAGCCGCACAGCGCAAATGTCGCGATGATGAAGGAGCGCGGGGCGAGAGCGGCCTTTTGCGCGCCCAGCCCGATGTAGGCGATCACTTCGTTGAGGGCCATGCGCGTGCCCAACAGATTCCCAATCGCCCCGCAGTCGTGCCAGGGAACGCCGATCAGCCATGCCACGGGAGCAAAGACGAAGCCGAGAATCTGGCCGAGCGAACTGGGAACCCAATGCAGGTAAGCGAGAGAGTGAGTCCAGCCCAGCAGGCCATCGAGCAGCGCAACCAGCGCGAGGAAGCTGACCAGCATGATGGCGATGTTGAAGGCCAGCCTGCCGCCGTCGATGGTGCCGCGGGCGATGGCTCCGATCAGGTTTTCTTCCTTGTGCAGCTCGTCCTTGGGCATCACGACGCGGCCCTCGGTGGCGGGCGTTTCGGTCTCGGGCACCAGCATCTTCGAAATGAGAATCGTGCCGGGCGAGGTCATGATCACGGCGGCCAGCAAGTGCTCGGGCGCGACGCCCTGGGCGATGTACATGGCCATGATGCCGCCGGAGACGTGCGCCATGCCGCTGGTCATGATGGTCATCAATTCGCTGCGCGTCGCTCCGTTCAAAAATGGCCGGATGGTCAGCGGCGCTTCGGTCTGGCCCATGAAGATGCTGGCCGCTACGTTCATGCTCTCGGCGCCGGAGATGCGCATGGTCTTGAGCATCACCCATGCCAGGCCGCGAATGACGATCTGCATCACGCCGATATGGTAGAGCACCGCGAAAAAGGCGGAGATGAAGATGACCGTGGGCAGCACCTGAAAGGCGAAGATCGAGCCCATGGAGCCGGTGGGAACGCCCAGCGGGCCAAAGAGGATCTTGGTGCCGGCGTAGGTCGTGGCCAGCATGGATTTGACCACGTCTCCGGCCCACTGGAGCGCCTGCTCGCCGTAGCTGAAGCGCAGTACGAAGAAGGCGAAGACTAGTTGCAGGCCAAGTCCCCAGGCGACCGTGCGCCAGCGGATGCGCTTGCGGTCGGTCGAGCCAAGCCAGGCCGCCAGCAGCACGGCCAAAATTCCCAGCACTCCTGTATATCGATCCAAGGCAAACTCCTTAAGACAGCTTCTAGCTGCTAGATTTTAGCCATTAGATTCGCAATGGTCTGAAGAGCAGTTCTGTGTCAGGGCACGACTTCAGTCGTGCCGAAAACAGGCCTAATAACGAAGGGCTTTAGCCCCTGAGGGATCATCTCCAAATCTCCCAAATTGTTCTTCGAAGACGCTCCTGCAATAAGGCTAGCAGCAAAAAGCTAATAGCTGTCCTTCAGAAATCCTTCTGCCGTCTCCCGTGTGAAGATACGGCTGACGAGCTGTACCGCGTTCGGCTGCGCTGCCTCAATGCGAATGGCCTGGCGGAGCAGTGCAACCGGCTCAGCCAGCATTGCCTCATTGGTGGCATACATTGTCGCCAACGGATCTCCCCTCTCGACGCGCACGCCGCGCCGCGCATGGAACTCAATGCCTGCGTGTGGATCGACCGGCTCGCCCGCCTTTTCCCGCCCCGCGCCGAGCCGCTGCACGGCCCAGCCGAGGGCGGTTGTGTCCATTTCGAAGACAAAGCCGCTCTCCCATGCCTCCAATACTTGCGTCGCGCCGGGTTTATGGAAGCTCGCCGGATCGTCGAAGACGGAAGCATCGCCGCCTTGCGCCTCGATCATTTTGAAGAAGACGCTCAGCGCGGAGCCGTCGGCGAGGGCAGCTTCGGCGCGCGCGTACCCAAGCTCGGGCGTGGCGGCCTGACCGCCCAGAGCTATCATCCATCCGGCGAGAATCAGCGATAGCTCGCGCAAGTCTTCGCTCCCGGCGGGGCGCTGGCCGCGCAGCAGCTCGACCGACTCGGCCAGTTCGATCCAGTTGCCGGAGCGGCGGCCCAGCGGCTGGGACATATCGGTCATCAGAGCCACAGTGCGGGTTCCGGCTGCCTCGGCGGTGGCCACCATCAGCGCGGCCAGATGCTCGGCGTCTTTGCGATCTCTGAGAAAAGCGCCGGAGCCGGTCTTCACGTCGAGGACCAGCGCGTCGAGGCCCTCCGCCAGCTTCTTGCTCAAGATGGAGGAGCAGAGCAGCCCGGCACATTCGACCGTGCCGGTGCGGTCGCGAAGCGCATAGAGGACGCGGTCGGCGGGAACCAGCGCGGGGGTCTGGCTGACGATGGCAGCGCCGCAGCCGGCCAGAACTGTCTCGAATTCGGACAGTGTCAGCGCCGTCCGGTAGCCGGGAATCGCCTCCAATTTATCCAGAGTCCCGCCGGTGTGGCCCAGGGCGCGGCCGCTGATCATGGGCACGCAGAGGCCGCACGCCGCGGCGATGGGCGCGACCAGGAAGCTGGTCTTGTCGCCGACTCCGCCGGTGGAGTGCTTGTCGACGGCCACCTTGCCGAGGCGCGCGGGTGAGAACTTTTCGCCGGAGTCGCGCATGGCGAGGGTCAGCGCGCGGGTCTCGTCGAGCGAAAGCCCGCGCAAAAAGGCGGCCATCAGCCAGGCGGAGAGCTGCTCGAGCGGAATCGATCCGCTTGCCGCGCCGCTGACCATGAACTCGATCTCGCGCGCGTCCAGCGAGCCGCCGTCGCGCTTCTTGCGGATCAGGTCGATGGTGTGCAGGGGCGCTGATTCAGGAGCAGACATAGCGGGCCGGGCCTCGATTTGCGGACTATTGAGATTATCGCAAGAAGAGAGGCGGCCACAATCCGGATGGATTGTGGCCGCCTTGTGAACTGCCCAATGCAAATGCGGGGCGGGCTTATTGGGCGACGGATTTTACGTGGTCGCCAGTCTGGAAACCGGAACCCGAGACGGGGACACAGACGGCCGAGGCGTCGTCCACATCGGTGGCTTTGATGATGCCGATGGAGCTGGTGAGCCGGCGGATCACATTGCCAGTGGCGGGGTCCTTGATCTCCTTGGTGATGCGCACCACTTCAAGCTGGTCGCCCACGTTGACGCCGGCCTGCTTGCCCACGTTGAGGATGATCTGGCCGCTATCGACGGCTGCGACCAGGCCATCCACGGTGACGGTGCGGACCGACACTCTGGGAGCGTTGGAGACGACATCGGCGGTGAGCTTGTCGACGGCCATCTTGGTGGCCTCGCCGATAATGGTGGCCTGGAAGTCGCTGGAGCCGAAATCGACATTGCCGTTCCCGCTGCCCCAATTGTGGCCTCCGGCATCGTGGATAATCGGGTGGGCAGGATGGCGACTATCCTGCTCGTCAGGTTGTGGACAAGAATATCGCCATAAATGCTGCCGAAAGATTCTTTCAAAAAGGCGAACTTGATCCTTCATTGCATTGGGAACTGCAAAAACGACATGTTTTATGATCGCGCTGTAATTTGCCAGATGAACCCGTGCAGTGCGATCGACAAGCGATCGTAGCCATTCGATCTGAACCGTTTGTCAGGGTTCGTGGTTTTCCACCCTACCGCGAGAAACAAAAACGCGGAGAGGGTGGGTACCCAGACCTTACGGTATTCACGAAAATGCGATACGCAGGCGCTCAGCCAAAGCGGGCGCGCTTGACGGTCTGGCGGAAGTCTTCGCCGGTCATCTCGACGCGGACGCACATCTCGGCCAGGCGAGACCTCATGCGGTCGCCGATGCGGTCGCCCAGGGTCTGCTCGCGGGCGGCGCGCTCGGCTTCGGTCTGGCTGGCGGCGCCGGCCCCCAGATCGGCGTAGTTGGTGGTGATGATGGTGGTCTGCCTGTCGTTGTAGCGGGTATTGAGGATCAGCGCGACCGTGTCCCAGACCCACTCATTGGGTTTTTGCGCGCCCAGATCGTCGAGCACCAGCACTTCGGCGGCAAAGACCGGCTTGAGCACTTCGAGCTCAGTGGTTTGCACCTGCGGATTGTAGCTGTTCTGGATGCCTTTGAGCAGCTCGCGGTAGTCGCAGAAGAGACCCTTGACGCCGCGCTCCTGCACCAGGCGGCGCAGCACGCCGACGGCCAGGTGGGTCTTGCCCACGCCGATTGAGCCGGTGAAGAGCAGTCCCTTGCCGGCGGTGTCGACCGGATACGCCTCGACAAACTTGCGCGCGGTCAAATGCGCCCGGCCCAGCGAGGCGTCCGCGCCGCGAAAGGCGGTCTCATAGCCGTCCAGGGTGTAATGGCGATAGCGCTCGGGGATGTGGGCGGCGGCCAGGCGGCGTCCCTCCCGCTGCATCTCCTGACACTCGCAGGCGCGCGAGACCCATTGGCCTTGGGCGTCGATCACCCGCACCAAGCCGACTCCCTCGCAGATTGCGCAAGCGCTGATCACCTCTCAAGCCTAGCGCACCCGGCTGGGAGACGAGGCGGTGGGTTCCCGGCCACGAAATGTGGAAAAAAGGCTCAACCGCAGGGCGGCGCTGCCTGGTTGCGCGGATGCGGCGAGAGTGCCGATTTGACACATTCAAGGGCAAGAATCGGGAATCGACGATGAATTTATGTTCATCTGGTCAAAAGTGCGCTTGCGGATGCTCTGGGGGAGAGTCTAGTATGAGCGGTTGGCTGTAAGGCATCAATGGAGGTGTCTGTGTTCCCAAAAAGCTTCGCTCTTTTCGGCCGTGGGGCTAGTGCGCTTTTTTGCGCGTCGATGATCACGATGGTTGCGGCTCTGAGTCTTGCCGGTTGCGGCGGAAGCTCGAAGCCGCCGAGTGTAGCCGTAACGGCTTCGGCAGCGAGCGTGGATGGAACAGACGCGGTAACGCTGACAGCGACCGTGACGAACGACAAGAACAGCGACGGAGTGACCTGGAGCCTGAGCGGCGGGGGAGCCCTGTCGAACACCACGACCACCAGCGCGACCTACACGGCGCCCGCGCCAGCCAGCTCGCCGCAGACGGTGACCATCACGGCCACCTCGGTGGCTGACACCGCCAAGACCGGGACGGCGACGGTGACAGTGCTGGCCAAGCTGACAGTCGTCTCGACGGCGCAGAACTTGCTTGGAATGGTGGGGACAACGTATTCGGTGCAACTGACCAGCAGCGCCGGCACCCCTCCCTATATCTGGACGCTGGCCCCCGGCAGCACACTGCCCCCCTGCCTGAGCATGAATTCGGCTGGTTTGATCACCAGCAATGGCCCGCTCACGGCATCCTGCGCGATCGACCCGAACGTCACTTTCGATGTGACCGACTCGGGCACGCCAAACGCGATGAGCGCCAGCCAAACGCTGGACCTGGCCATCAGCGCGGCTCCGGCGATTGTCTTCAGCACCACCACGGTTCCCCCTGCCTCTGGAACCTACAAGGTCGCCTATGCGGGATCGGTTTCGGCCAGCGGCGGCGCGGGCACACTGGCTTACAACGTGACCAGCGGCGCGCTGCCTGCGGGGTTGACTTTCTCAGCCGGCGCAATCACCGGAGCGCCCACCGCTGTGGGCACGTTCAACTTCACCGTCACGGCTTCCGATCTTTACGGAGACTCGGCGGCCCAGGCTTATTCGATTACAGTCGCCCCGGCGACGCCAACGCTGAGCTTCGCGGCGATTGCATCCCCAACCTTCGGCAGCGCGCCTTTCACGGTGAGCGCCAGTTCGGCATCGAGCGGAGCCGTCACCTATGCGGTGACCAGCGGCCCGGCGACGATCAATAGCTCCACTGGGCTGGTGACGCTGACCGGCGCGGGCACGGTCAATCTGAGCGCCAGCCAGGCGGCCAGCGCCGATTACACCACCGCGACGGCCACTACCAGCTTCACGGTGAACCCGGAGACGCCCACCTTAACCTTCGCGGCGATTCCCGCAGAGACCTTCGGCAATCCGCCGTTCACGGTGAGCGCCAGTTCGGCATCGAGCGGCGCGGTCACGTATTCGGTGACCAGCGGCCCGGCCACCATCAACAGTTCCACCGGGTTGGTAACGCTGACCGGCACAGGCACGGTTCAACTGAGCGCCAGCCAGGCGGCCACCACGAACTACACCGCCGCGACGGCCACCGCCAGCTTTACGGTCTTCGCCGAAGCGCCGACGCTGACCTTTGCGGCGATTCCCACCGAGACCTTCGGCAATGCTCCGTTCACTGTGAGCGCCAGTTCAGCATCGAGCGGAGCGGTCACCTACTCGGTGACCAGCGGTCCGGCGACGATTAACAGTTCTACCGGTTTGGTGACGCTGACCGGCGCGGGCACGGTTAATTTGAGCGCCAGCCAGGCGGCCAGCGGCAACTACGGCCCCGGGACGGCGACCACCAGCTTCACGGTGAACCCGGGGACGCCGACGCTGAGCTTTGCGGCGATTCCCACCGAGACCTTCGGCAACGCGCCGTTCCAGGTAAGCGCAGCCTCGGCATCGAGCGGCGCGGTGACGTACGCTCTGACCGCGGGCCAGACCAGCGCTGGAACCGTAACCGGCGCAGGCATGGTGACCATTACCGGCGTGGGAACCATCTATCTGACCGCCAGCCAGGCGGCTACCGCCAACTACATTGCCGCGACGGCCACTGCCACCGTCACGGTCAATCCGGAAGTTCCCACGCTTGTCTTTGCCGCAATTCCGGCCAAGACGTTCGGCAACCCGCCGTTTGCGGTGAGCGCCAGTTCGGCATCGAGCGGCGCGGTGACCTACTCTCTGACCGCGGGCCAGACCAGCGCTGGAACCGTAACCGGCGCAGGCACGGTGACGATTACCGGAGCGGGAACCATTTATCTGACCGCCAGCCAGGCGGCCAACGGCAACTACGCCGCCGCCACCGCCAATACCAGCTTTGTGGTAGCGGGGGAGGCCCCGACACTGACCTTCGCGGCGATACCCACCGAAACCTACGGCAACGCCCCCTTTGCGGTGAGCGCCAGTTCGGCATCGAGCGGCGCGGTGACCTACTCTCTGACCGCGGGCCAAACCAGCGCCGGAACCGTAACAGGCGCGGGCGTGGTGACGATCACCGGCGCGGGCACCATCTATCTGACCGCCAGCCAGGCGGCCAGCGGAAATTATGCCGCGGCGACGGCGACCACCGCCGTCACGGTCAACCCGGAGACGCCGACGCTGACCTTTGCGGCGATTCCCACCGAGACCTTCGGCGCCGCGCCCTTCCAGGCGAGCGCCAGCTCGGCTTCGAGCGGCGCGGTGACCTACTCGTTGACCGCGGGCCAAACCAGCGCGGGAACCGTGACCAGCGCTGGCGTGGTGACAATAACCGGAGTGGGCACGATCTACCTGACCGCCAATCAGGCGGCTACCGCCAACTACACCGCTGCGACGGCTACCACCACCGTCACTGTGAATCCGGAGACGCCGGCGCTGACCTTTGCGTCGATTCCGGCCCAGACCTACGGCAACCCGGCCTTCCAGGTGAGCGCCAGCTCAGCTTCGAGCGGCGCGGTGACGTACTCTCTGACTCCTGGCCAAACCAGCGCGGGAACCGTTACCGGCGCAGGACTGGTCACGATTACCGGCGCGGGCACCATCTATCTGACCGCCAATCAGGCGGCCAGCGGCAACTACGCCGCTGCCACGGCGACCACTACCGTGACGGTGAACGGCGAAGTTCCGGCGTTGAGCTTTGCGGCGATTCCGACCCATGTCGTGGGCGATGCGCCCTTCCAGGTGAGCGCGAGCTCGGCTTCGAGCGGCGCGGTGACCTACGCTCTGACTCCTGGCCAAACCAGCGCGGGCACCGTCACCGGCGCGGGCATGGTGACAATCACCGGCGCGGGCACGATCTATCTGACCGCCAATCAGGCGGCTAACGGAAATTATGCTGCGGCGACGGCTACCACCACTGTCACCGTCAACCCGGCGTTGAGCATCACCACCACCAGCCCGCTGCCGACGGGCGTCGTGGGAAATGCCTATTCGCAGCAACTTCATGCCAGCGGCGGCATCGGCCCCTACACGTGGACGTTGATTTCGAATCCCAGCGTTCTGACTCCTCTCGGCCTGACCTTTACCGCCGGAAACGCCACGCTTGCCGGCGCGACGCCGATCGCCGGCGGCCCGGTCAGCTTCACAGTCCAG
>Ga0187847_10001130_pt1 | contig 25393 bp, 15 predicted proteins | sample June2016WEW_4_10_FD_132458 | JGI IMG/M metagenome (GOLD analysis project Ga0187847, IMG submission 132458) | Peatland microbial communities from SPRUCE experiment site at the Marcell Experimental Forest, Minnesota, USA - June2016WEW_4_10 | ecosystem: Environmental > Terrestrial > Soil >...
CACGGACCACGAAAAATGCTTAGACTCGTCTCCCATCCTGACGAAGTAACGATCATCTCGCGCCGCTTCGGCCAGGGCGCGGAGAAGATCGACCGCTATCTGGATCTGGGCGGCTATCAATCCGTCAGGAAATGTCTCGCCCAGGGCCCCGAATGGATCATTGATGAGGTGAAAGCCAGCGGTCTCCGCGGACGCGGCGGCGCAGGCTTTTCCACGGGCATGAAATGGTCCTTCGTTCCCAGGCAATCCCCCAAGCCCAAATACATCCTCGTCAATGGCGACGAAAGCGAACCCGGAACCTGCAAGGACCATCTGATCTTTCGCCACGATCCCCATGCCGTAATTGAAGGCACGATCATTGCGGGCCTCGCAGTCGGCGCAAAGACGGGCTTTATTTATCTGCGCGGCGAGTATCGCTACCTGCTCGAAATCATGGAGCGCGCCGTCGCCGACGCCTACGACCGCGGCTTTTTAGGCAAGAACATATTCGGCTCCGGCACAGAATTCCAGATCATCACCCAAACCGGCGCTGGCGCGTACGAAGTCGGCGAGGAATCGGCGCTGATGGAGTCGCTCGAAGGCAAGCGTGGAATTCCGCGGATTCGGCCTCCATTCCCTGCGGTGGTGGGGCTGTGGGGCGGGCCGACGGTCATCAATAATGCGGAAACGCTGGCCAGCGTGCCTCACATCGTGCTGGGAGGCGCGGAATGGTATGCCAAGCTTGGCCCGCCGAAAAATGGCGGCACGCGGCTGTTTTGCCTCAGCGGCAATATCGCGAAGCCCGGGGTATACGAATTGCCGATGGGCTACAGCTTGAAGAAGATGATTTATGAAGTTGGCGGCGGGATTCCGAATGGGCGCGAGTTAAAAGCAGTTGTCCCAGGCGGATCTTCTACTCCGTGCCTGACAGCTGACGAGATTGACATCAACATGGATTTCGATTCGGTCGCGAAGGCGGGATCGATGCTGGGTTCCGGTGGTGTGGTGGTGCTGGATGATGCGCAGTGCATTGTGAAGTTTGCTCTGCGGACTATGCAGTTTTATCAGCATGAAAGTTGCGGGTGGTGCATCCCGTGCCGCGAAGGGACGGACTGGCTGAAAAAAACTTTGATGCGATTCCATTCGGGTGGTGGCGTGAAGAAAGACATCGACAACATGCAGTATTTGTCCGAGAACATGCTGGGGCGGACGTTTTGTCCGCTGGGCGATGCGGCGGCGATGCCAACCATCGCGTTCGTGAAGAAGTTCCGCAAAGAATTTGAAGATCATCTGGAAGGCAGGCCGTGCCCGTATGAAAAAGAGGGCGCGATAGAACAACTACCCGTGTTGGCGCATTAAATCTCTCATGGCTGACGTAACACTTACAGTTGACGGCAAGAAGGTCACCGCTCCGGCGGGGACGCTGCTCATCGAAGCCTGCAAAACCGTGGGCATTGAAGTGCCTTCGTTTTGCTATTACCCCGGACTCTCGCTGTGCGGCGCTTGCCGCATGTGCCTGGTGAAGATCGAGAAGATGCCCAAGCTGCAGACCGCGTGTACCACGGTGATTAGCGAAGGGATGATCGTCACTTCAGATAGCGAAGAGATCAAGCAAGCGCGCAAGTCGATGATCGAGTTGCTGCTGGGAAATCATCCGCTGGATTGTCCGGTGTGCGATGCGGGCGGCGAGTGCGAACTGCAGGACATGACGTTTTCCTACGGGGCGGCCGAATCGAAGTTCATGGAGGCTAAGAACCATAAGGATGAGCAGCAATGGTCGCCCGTAGTGTTCTTCGATCGTCCGCGCTGCATTCTTTGTTATCGCTGTGTGCGGGTCTGCGGCGAGGGCATGGATGTTTGGGCGCTGGGCGTACAGAACCGCGGAGTGAGTTCGATCATCGCGCCGAATAAAGAAGATCATCTGGAGTGCGAAGAGTGCGGGATGTGCATCGACATCTGCCCGGTGGGGGCGCTTACTTCTGGCGCGTATCGGTACAAGACGCGGCCTTGGGAGATGAAGCACGTGGGCACGATCTGCACGCATTGCGGGGACGGGTGCAAAACTACGCTCGGCGTGCGTCGTGCTGACACGGGCATGGAGATCGTTCGGGGCGACAATCGGGATAAGAGCGGGACAAACGGAGATTTTCTGTGCATCAAGGGGCGATATGCGTTTGATTTTGCGAATCACGAAGAACGGCTTAGCAGACCGCTGATTCGCAGAGATGGCAAGCTGACGCCTTCGACATGGGAAGAAGCGTTTGAGCTGATTGGCAAGAAATTCGCGGAGGTTCGCGATCGCGATGGTGGAGCGGCAATTGGCGTAATCGGATCGACGCGGACCACGAACGAAGAGAATTATCTGCTTTCGAAGTTTGCCCGTGTTGTCTTGAAGACAAATAATGTAGACCACCACCGCACGGCGGACTTTCCTGTTCTGGCTGCTGCCGTTCGTGATAAGGCCGATGCCACGGCTAGCATGGCGGACGTCTTTACTGCACCCGCGATTCTGCTGATTGGGAATAATCCGACGGAGCAGCATCCGCTGCTGGCGTGGCAGATTCGTAACAACGTGCGACTGCACCGTGCGCGTTTGTATGTGATTAATTCGAATCCGATCAAGCTGCGGCAACAGGCAACAAGCTTTACGGAGATCGCGGCAGGAGCAGAAGGAAAAGTCGCTGCATTTTTGAACGGAGCCGACGCCGCTGTGGATGTGCTCGTCAATTCGTCGATGGATAGGGAGGCCTGGATCGCTCTGCGCGAGAAACTGCGCGGTGAACAAAATCTTGCGATCGTCTTCGGCTCGGAAATCCATGGCACGGATCTCTCCAATCTTGTGAAGTTTGGATCTGGAATCTCCGGAGCTAAGTTTGTGTGTCTCGCGGACTATGCCAATTCCCGCGGAGCGGCCGACATGGGCTTGTATCCCGATCTGCTCCCCGGGTATCACCCAACCGCCGGCAACAGCGAGTTTCATCGGGAATGGGGAGACATTCCGCAGGCTGCCGGCCTCGATCTGCATGGAATGGTCGACGCTGGAAAAGCGGGCAAGTTGAAAGTGCTCTATGTCATCGGCTCGAATCCGGTGGGGCGGTTGAACATTGACCCTTTCGCGTTTTCGAAGAGTTTCGTGGTTGTGCAGGATATGTTCCTCACCGAGACTGCGGTGATGGCCGATGTGGTGCTTCCTGCCGCGAACGCTTACGAAAAATCTGGAACGTTCACTAACACTTGCGGGGACTTGCAGTTAGTGAAGAAGGCAGGCGAGGTTACGGGCACGAAAGCGGACTTCGAAATGATTGTGCGCGTCGCTGACGCCATGGGCTTTGACGTCCGCAAGTTGGTGCCTTTCGGCGGCGGGACACACGCCGACATGGGACAGTCTCGCGGGGCGCAATCCGGCGAAGCCGACCGTCATGCGGTATGGCTGGAGGCACACGGGCTGGAACCCAAGATGAGTCCCTTCGATCCCACGGCGATTCTGGATGAGATTCAGCGGTTGGTTCCCGGCTATGACGTTTCCCGCATGGACCTGCTGGCGGGAAACAGCCAACATACATCGCTTGCTAAAGCCGGGTCGGGAGTTGCGCACCGGCCGGAATCGATTGCTCCGGCGAATGATGATCTTTTCAGTTCCGGGACCCTGGGACGTTATTCACGCACCTTGAAATCGGTGGTGGAGAGTCACCAAGTCAAGCCTGCCGAGGTCGCGGCAGACTGATTCGAAGCATTTGGAGAGGAAGCAGAGGCCTTGTCCGTTGGCGTTTTCATACTCGTGTCGGTGATCAAGTCGGTGATCGTTCTGATCGTGCTGCTGACCGCAGTCGCGTACACGGTGTGGCTGGAGCGCAAAGTGGTGGGCCATATGCAGAATCGCTGGGGACCCACGCGGGTGGGGCCGTTTGGGCTATTGCAGCCAGCAGCCGACGGACTGAAGTTTCTGTTCAAGGAAGATCTCACGCCGCCGCACGTTTACAAGCCGCTGTTTCTGGCGGCGCCGATGATGGCGCTGATCTTCGCGCTGACTTCAATTTCGGTGATTCCATTCGGCAACTCGATCACGATTGGCCGTATGAATATCCCGTTGCAAATCACCGACGTAAACATTGGGCTGCTGCTGATTTTGGGCGTAACCTCAATGGGCGTATACGGTGTGGCGCTTGCAGGTTGGTCGTCGAACAACAAGTATTCACTGCTCGGCGGACTGCGCGCCAGCGCGCAGATGGTCAGCTACGAGATTGCGCTGGGGCTTTCGCTGGTTGGAGTGCTGATGCAGTCGGGCAGCTTCAGCCTGCGCGCGATCGTCGAGGCGCAGGGCGGGCGGTTTCTTCACATCATTCCGCGGTGGAATATTTTTCACGGGCAGTTTATTGGCTTCTTCATCTACTTGATGGCGGCCTATGCGGAAACCAACCGCATTCCATTTGACCTGCCGGAAGCCGAGACCGAACTGGTAGCGGGATACCACACTGAGTACAGTGCCATGAAATTTGCCATGTTCTTCATGGCCGAGTACGCGAACATGATCACGGTGGCTTGCCTGGCCACACTGTTGTTTTTTGGCGGATGGAACGGGCCGCTGTTCGGGCCTGAGTTGTTGCAGGCGGTGCTGCCGGTGTTTTGGTTTGGCGCGAAGATTTTCTGTTTTCTCTTTCTTTATATCTGGGTGCGTGGGACGTTGCCGCGCTTCCGCTATGACCAACTGATGTCTTTTGGCTGGAAGTTTCTGCTGCCGCTGGCGATTGCCAATCTGGTGGCAACGGCGATTGCCGTGGCTTGGTAGGGAAAAGAAGGTTCTCGGTTTTCAGTTCATGAGTTTTCATCTCATTCTATTTCTGGCGTTTGGTGCGGTTTGCGTGGGTGGGGCGGTCAACCTGCTGGCGCAGCGGCACCCGATCAACAGCGCGCTGTCGCTGATTGCCGTGATGGCTGCGCTGGCCGGCGAATATCTGCTTCTGGGCGCCGAGTTCGTTGCCGCAGTGCAGGTGATCGTTTACGCCGGCGCGATTATGGTGCTGTTCGTGTTTGTCATCATGCTGCTAAACGCGGGCGAAGAAGAAGAGACCAAAGGAAGCCGTGTCGCTCTTCTACTGGGTGTACCGGGGGTGCTGACCGGGAGCGTGCTTACGGCGTGGGTGGTGTTGCGGCACTCCGGGACCGAAGCGGTGCCGATCGGCGCATTGCCAGGGCATCCGACGGACATTGCGCAGCTTCTATTTCACGATTTCCTTTTGCCATTTGAAGTCACTTCCGTGTTGATCCTGATCGCCATCATGGGCGCTGTGGTTCTGGCCAGCAAGCCGGAGTCTACGGCGAGGAAGGTGGACTGATGGTACCGCTATCTTATTATTTGCTGCTCAGCGGATTTCTGTTTGCCTGTGGCGTGGTGGGATTTCTGATCAAGCGCAACATCATCACTATCTTCATGTCGATTGAGCTGATGTTGAATGGCGTGAATCTCTCGTTCGTGGCGTTCGCGGCGCATTGGCATGCGCTGTCCGGTCAAGTCTTCGTCTTCTTTGTGATGGTAGTAGCTGCGGCGGAAGCGGCGGTGGGACTGGCGATCATTATTGCCGTGTATCGTACGCGCGAGACTTTGAACGTGGATCAGCTGAACCTGCTCAAGCTATGAACCCGATGCTCAATCTCTGGCTGATTCCGGTTCTGCCGCTCGCGGGAGCTGCAATCAACGGCTTTCTCGGCAGGAAGTCGTCAAGGTCCGCCGTAACTACCATCGCGCTGTTTTTCAGCGGAGCTGCTTTTGCGATGGCTTTGTGGGTCGCGATGCGCTTTTCGTCGTTGACGCTTCCCTATCACGAGTATCTGGCGCACTGGATTCGTTCTGGCAACTTCAGCGTTGATTTTGCTTTCTATCTCGATCAGCTTTCGCTGGTCATGTTACTGGTCGTCACTGGAGTCGGATTCCTCATTCACATCTATTCCGTCGGGTACATGTGGGACGATCCCAGCTACTACCGGTTTTTCAGCTATCTAAATCTGTTCATGTTTTTCATGCTGACGCTGGTATTGGCCAGCAACTACCTGATGATGTTTATCGGGTGGGAGGGCGTGGGACTGGCGTCGTATCTGCTGATCGGGTTCTGGTTCGCGAAAGATTCGGCGGCATCGGCGGGCAAGAAAGCATTCATCGTGAATCGCATCGGCGACTTCGGTTTTCTGATCGCGCTGTTCTTGCTGATTAAGCACTTTGGATCGCTGAATTTTGATCAGGTATTCCAGAGTGTTAAACCCCTCGGGGCAGAGACGGCTGGTGCGGGACTGCTCACGGCGATTGGAATTCTCCTGATGATAGGAGCTTGCGGAAAATCGGCGCAGATTCCTCTATATATTTGGCTGCCGGATGCGATGGAAGGTCCAACTCCGGTTTCGGCATTGATCCATGCTGCAACCATGGTGACCGCGGGTGTGTATATGGTCGCGCGCTCGCACGTGATTTTTGAACGGGCACCGATGGCGCTAACGGTCGTGGCGATCATCGGAACCCTCACTGCATTTTTCGCGGCAACCATTGGCATCGCGCAAACCGACATCAAGAAAGTTCTCGCCTACTCGACCGTCTCGCAACTCGGCTACATGTTCATGGCATGCGGGGTGGGCGCATTCTCGGCCGGTATCTTCCACCTGATGACGCATGCGTTCTTCAAAGGCCTGCTGTTCCTTGCGGCGGGCTCGGTGATTCACGCTGTCGGCGGCGAGCAGGACATGCGCAAGATGGGCGGGCTCAAGTCGTATATCCCGTGGACGTTCCTGACGATGGGCATCGCGACGCTGGCCATCTCCGGAATCCCGCCACTGGCGGGCTTTTGGAGCAAGGACGAAATTCTCTGGAAGGCTTACCAAGCCAGCTGGGTCTATTGGCTGATCGGACTGATTACCGCCTTCATTACGTCGTTCTACATGTTTCGATTGTTGTACATGACGTTCTTTGGCGACTACCGCGGAGCCCAGGTAGATGCGCACGGACACGGATCACATGGCCACAACGAGCATGGACACGGCGAACCGCACGAGAGCCCGATGGTCATGCTGGTGCCGCTCATGATCCTGGCGCTGCTTTCGCTGGTTGGCGGGCTGGTTGGGATCGGCAATCATTTCGAACATTTCCTGGCTCCGGTGTTTGGCCCGGGGGGTGTGGTGGTCGAAAGTGGAAGCGGGATTACCGAGAAGTTGCTGATGATCGTCTCGGTGCTCGTCGCCGCGTCGGGATGGTGGCTGGCCCACTTGCTGTACTGCGCGCGGCCTGAGCTTCCGCAGAAGATTGCCGATTCGCTCGGCGGGTTCTACGAGGCGGTCGTACATAAATACTACATCGACGAATTGTATGCTGCGCTGTTCGTCAAGCCCCTCATCGACGGTTCGACTCGCATCCTGTGGCAGGGAGTGGACCGCAAGATTATCGACGCGGCGGTGAATGACGCGGGCGATGGTGCGCGACACGTTTCCGACGAAGTGCGCCACATGCAGTCCGGCAACATTCGCTCGTATGCGGGCTGGATCGCGGCCGGATCTGCAGTCGTGATCGCTTTCATGATCTGGATGGGAGTGCGATGAGCACCGACAATCTCAGTTCCATCATCCTGACGCTGGTGACCTTTACTCCGCTGGCGGGTGCATTGCTGCTGATGTTTTTTCCCCGACGCGACCGGGATGTTCGGATTTTTGCGCTTGTTATCTCGCTTCTGACGTTCGTCCTCTCTTTACACCTGCCTGTTCACTTTCATCGCGTACAAACAGATTTTCAGTTTCAGATCGACAGGCAGTGGGTTTCGACTCCGAATATCCACTACCACATGGGGGTGGATGGAATCTCGTTGTGGCTGGTGGTGCTGACCACGTTTCTTACGCCACTGTGTGTGCTGATTTCCTGGAAGTCGATTCATGATCGGGTGAAGGAATTCTTCATCCTGCTGCTGATTCTGGAAACGGCGCTGATCGGTGTGTTCACTTCGCTTGATCTGTTCCTCTTTTACTTCTTCTGGGAAGCCACGCTGATACCGATGGCGCTGCTGATTGGAATTTTCGGCCACGAGCGCAAAGTTTATGCCGCGGTGAAGTTCTTCATGTACACCATGATCGGCTCGGTGTTTATGCTGGCGGCGATTCTGTGGCTTTACGCGCATACCGGCAGTTTTGACTTTGTGGTGATTCGCGACCAGATCATGAGCGGTGCTGTGCCGAAATTCCCGGCGGCTGCGCAGTGGCTCTTCCTCGGATTCTTTTTGGCGTTTGCGGTCAAGGTTCCACTCTTTCCTTTTCACACGTGGTTGCCGGATGCACACGTAGAGGCGCCGACGGCGGGGTCAGTGCTGCTGGCGGGCGTGCTGCTCAAAATGGGCACTTACGGGTTGTTGCGCTTCAACCTTGGATTGTTCCCCGAGCAGTCACGGAGCAACGCTCCGTGGGTGATGACGTTGGCCTTGATAGGGATCATCTATGGCGCGCTGGTAGCCATGGTCCAGCCCAACATGAAGAAGTTGATTGCGTATTCGTCGGTGAGCCATCTCGGATTTGTGGTGCTGGGAATCTTCAGCTTCACGCAGGCCGGACTGAATGGCGCGATGTTTGTGATGCTGGCACACGGAGTTTCTACGGGCGCATTATTCATGTTGGCAGGAATTCTGCACGAACGGCGTCATACCTATGAGATCAGCGAATTCGGCGGACTCGCTTCGCCCATGCCCGTGTATGCTGCGTCGTTTCTGGTGATCGTGCTGGCGTCGGCGGGACTGCCTTTGCTGAATGGATTCATTGGTGAATTTCTGGTGTTGAGCGGGGCATTCCAGGACAAGGCAATTTACGGGATACTCGGCGCCACTGGCATAATCTGGAGCGCGATCTATCTCCTCTGGATGTACCAGCGAGTCTTCTACGGCAAGGTTACGCACGCGGTGAACAATTCCTTGGGTGATCTTTCGGGATTAGAAAAATGGGCGGTGTGGCCGTGCGCCGCGGCAGCTCTGGTGATGGGAGTGGCTCCTATTATGTGGCTGGGAGCGATTGATCCGGCGGTTCAAGCGGCCCTCACACCGTTTGCACGAGTCGCGAGCAGGGTGGTGGGGCAATGATCTGCGGCGCGATGATCGGCGGGACAACGATCGCAAGCCTCGTCCTGGCCTATTCGCAGGCGCTGCCGCAGGGCGCGGATTACGTTCGCATCCTGCCAGAAATTGTTTTGTCGGTTTTTGGCATCATTGTGATGCTGCTGGAACCACTGCTCGACGAGAAAAAAGGGCAGAAGATTCTTGGCTTGATTGCGCTGGTGGGCGCGCTGGCGGGGATTGCAGCGACATGGTTCATGGCCCAGTCTCCAGGCGTGGCTTTCTGGAACATGGTGCAAGTGGACAGATTCAGCGTCTTCTTTCACGCTCTGGTGATTGCGATTACCGGAGTCGTCATCCTTAGTTCCTACGAATATATGGCCGTGCAGCGGATCCGCGCGGGAGAATACTACGCGCTGATTCTTTTCGGTGCTGTCGGCATGGCGCTGATGTCGTCGGCGGTCGAACTCGTTCTGATTTTCATCGCCCTTGAGATTTCGTCCATCTCGTCTTATGTGCTGACGGGATTCCGGCGGCACGAGGCTGCCAGCGCGGAAGCGTCGTTGAAATACTTTCTGCTGGGCTCATTCGCCACAGCGTTTTTTCTGTATGGAGTAGCGATGATGTTTGGCGCTACGGGCTCGACGAATATTGATCCGGTCAGCAGAACGTTACAGACTGCTCCAGTTCCGTTGCTGGCGTTCGTAGCAGTGGCGCTCATGTTTGTGGGTTTGGGTTTCAAAGTGGCAGCGGCGCCGTTCCACGTATGGACCCCCGACGTGTATGAAGGAGCGCCGGCGCCGATTGTGGGGTTGATGTCGACGGCGCCCAAGGCCGCGGCTTTTGCAGTTTTGTTGCGCATCGTTTTCGTGATCAATGTGCCGGGAACAGTCTGGCTAGTTTGGGTTGCGGCGGCGCTCTCCATGACTTTGGGCAACGTGGGTGCGTTGGTGCAAAACAACGTGAAGCGACTGCTGGCCTACTCCTCGATCGCCCACGCAGGCTATTTGCTGGTTGCATTCGCAGCCGCGCCAATCTTAGGGATTTCGGCAGCCATGTTCTACACCGCAGCCTACGCTGCTATGAACCTGGGCGCTTTTGCAGTGGTCGGCCATTTTGCCAACGCGGGCGAACGCTATGTGACCTTAGAGGACTATGAAGGCTTGGGGCGGAGTTCCCCACTGCTGGCGGCGACGCTCACCATTTTCCTTCTGTCTCTGATCGGCATCCCGATGACCGGGGGCTTTTTTGCGAAGTTCTATGTGTTCAGCGCAGCGGTGAAAGCCAACTTGATCTGGCTGACGATCATCGGCGTGCTTAACAGCGGCATCGGCGCTTATTACTACTTGCGCATTATCGTGATGATGTACATGCGCGAGTCCCGGAAGGCGGTTCCGGTAACGCCCGTTCCCTTTGCGCTCCGTCTGGCGCTGGTCTGCTGTATCGGCGCGACTATCTATCTTGGATTATTTCCTGGCCGCGTCCTGCAGTATGCGCAGGACTCAGCGCAGGAACTCGTGCAGCATTCTCGGCCCGAAACTCCCTTATCCGCGCCTGTTTCAGCGCTTCGCGAACCTCTGTAGCGAAAAGTGGATTTTGTGAAAATCGCGAATACTAGTGTTTGACAAGCGTCCCAACCTGCGGCATCATGGGTCCAACGGTTTTCGTTCTTCCCTCGTGGGATAACTTATCGGAGTGGAGGGGAAAGCATGTCCGAGTTTATGCGCAGATTATGGTTGGAAGATTCGGGGCAAGATATCGCCGAATATGCGGTTATGCTGGCGGTGATCCTGGTTCTCGTTGTGGGAACGATACGCCTGATCGGGTCCAACGCTAATAATGTGTTTTCGAACGCGGCCAGTTCGATTCAATAATTAAGGACGGTTGCGCGGCGGCAGCGACGTGGGATAATAATGCGGGAACCTCTCTTTATGGCGCGATTTACCTCGTTTACCGGGCAGTTTCGCTACGACTGGTTTACCAGAGTGGCGGCTGCGGCGGAACTTGCGGGGAGATCGAATCAGCCGTGATCGACTAGATTCAAGCAAGTTCAGTCAAAGGCCGCGATCCAAGATCGCGGCCTTTGCGTTTGCAACGGGAACTCAGGAGGGTTGGCAATGATCGTCAATATGTCGGAGAAAGCGACCGAGCAGGAGATCGGACACGTGATCGAGCGCATTCGTGAAGCGGGCTACCAGCCTCACGTTACGCGTGGAGTGGAGCGGACCATCGTGGCCGCGGTCGGAAATGGACGGCGACACGAAATCGAAGCCCTGCAGGTGGCGCCGGGCGTGGAGAATGTGGTGGCCATTGCGCAGCCGTTCAAGTTGGTCAGCCGGCAGGTTAAGCCGGAGCGATCGGTAGTGAATGTGGGTGGGGTCGCCATTGGTGGACCCGGAGTTGTGATCATTGCCGGACCATGCTCGGTGGAATCTCGCGAACAGTTGCTGGACACGGCGCATGCCGTAAAGCGCGCCGGCGCCACGATGCTGCGTGGCGGAGCTTACAAACCGCGGACCTCTCCCTATGACTTTCAGGGGCTCGGACTGGAGGCGCTGAAGATCCTGCGAGAAGCCCGCGAGCAGTCCGGGCTGCCGGTGGTCACGGAAGTGATGAGCACAGAAGATGTAGAAATCATCTGCGAACATGTCGACATGCTGCAGGTGGGAGCCCGCAACATGCAAAACTTCGCGCTCTTGCGGCGGCTGGCAACCGTCAACAAGCCGGTGCTGCTGAAGCGTGGGCCATCGGCAACCGTAAAAGAATGGTTGTTAGCCGCAGAGTACTTATTGTCGGGAGGAAACAGTCAAGTGGTGCTTTGCGAGCGTGGCATCAAAACTTTCGAAACGGAGATGCGCAATACGTTTGATCTCGCCGCCGTGGCGCTGGCGCGTGATCTTTCTCATTTGCCGGTGATCGCCGATCCTTCTCACGGCACTGGTAAGCAAAGTTTAATTGCAGCGGTCTCGCGCGCGGCGGTCGCGGTAGGAGCCGATGGATTGATCATTGAAGTACATCCGTGTCCGGAGCGGGCGCTGTCGGATGGGGCGCAGTCCCTCGATTTTGCTGGATTCGAGAAGGTGATGAAGGCCATCGCAGAGCCACTGCGTCGAGCCGCAGTGGTCGCGGATATGGCTCGGGCATAAGCAGAAACGTCAGTGCGCGGGATTAGCTTTTGGAAGTTTGATTCGCATGGCGGGATCGCCAAGCAAATTATACGTTTTGCGCACGGCGAGATTGGAGATGCCTGACTTCGCCTTGAGGATCGCGTCTCCCAGAGCCGGATGCGACGAACTCATCGCGCCTTGCACGATCAGTTTGTCGAGAATGGTCTGCGGCGGGGCCTGGTTCAGGCCGCTCGAGGCCAGGACGGCCACAGCGCCTCCGTTGGGGGCCAGCATCAGCGCAACGGCCAACGGTTCTTCGTAAACATCCTGGAAGAATCCATTGAGGCAGTCCATGATGAGGAATATCGGCAATGAAGTCCCGTTGGTCAGAGAGCTCGCGGCGGTGCTGTCGAAAAGGTCGTCGCCGGACCACTCGTCCTCGGAGCCGTGTCCCGCATAATTCACCAGCAATTGCCCTGAATTGATGGCGGTAAGAATTGCTTGCCGCGCATCCGGCGGGCTCGTCGAGGTGGCGAAGACATCCGTTACCTGCATGGTTGAAGGCAGCTGAGCCTGGACCACCTGACTGTCCTTTGTAAAGTTCTCGGTATCGTTTACATCAGCTACCATCAGCGCCTGCGAGGTCCACGCGCCGTTCGTGGATTGGCCCTCATAAGCGGCTATCCTTTCCGCCACGAGTTTGGCTTCGGCTGCCGTGCTCACGGGCAAACGTCCGGTTGCAATGGTCGGCATGCCACTGTCGTTGAAGTCAGAGAACCAGTCATCGGATGCCGTCATGAGGCCCGTCGTTGGAATGATTTTCGTGGGCACGAAGTCCAAGTGGCCGAAGCCGAGATAATTGCGGGGATCAAGCGAGGCTCGACCGTTCAGCAAGAGATATCGCGGCGCGGTGTGCCACGCTTTGACCGCCGTTTGCAAAAAGTCGCGGATGGCCTGAGGACTGTGCTCGCCGAAGTTAAACTCGTCATAGAGATCATCGACCAACACAACTGCGGATGATTTTCCCTGCGCTTTGTGAGCGCGCAGCAGCGGCTCCAGAGCGCCTGCGAAGGCCTCCGCTGACACCATCACAATTTCGCTGCCGGGTTGCGCGATGTGCCACCGCGAGGGATGGTTCTTACGAATCCCTGCCGCCGACGCGATGCGGTCATCGGCCACAGCCATAAGCGTGTGCAGCGCGGGGGCCGAGGGATTGGTTGTGGACCATGGCACTTGAACTTCGACCGCGTAGTCTGTCTTCGAGGCCGCATCCGGCGTGACTTGACCACTAAGTTCCACCGGCTGATCCGGATTTGTGATGTCGAGGACGACCACTGTACCTTGAGTGAAACCCGTCACTTTCAGTTCATCCCCGGGGCGGCCGGTGAACGTCAAGGCATTAGAGTCGGCCGCGTAGGAGTGCGGATAAGTAATCTGGATCGACTGCAGCAGGCTGACATCGTATTCCCCATCTTGCGCCGTCAGCGTGACGGTGTTCGCACCGTTCTGCAAAAGGCCGGGCGGAACGTCAACAGTGAATTTTCCTTTGGCTTGACCGGTGAAGGTCAGATCGCCCAGCGTGGTGCCGTTCAGAGCAATGGTAACGTCGTGTGGGATCGCGAGAATTATGCCCTGCAGAATCAATTGCAAACGCACCTGCTGGGTCGAGGTGGTGTCGAGGTGGTTCACCTGAATCGTCTCGTCGATCGCAGTGGAAGAAACGAGCGGCCCGAAGAAATTGTTGCCCTGAGAGGTAGTCAACGCCGAAAAGTATGTTGTACGCGGCGTCAGTTCAACCGTGAACGGAAAGCTTGCGGGAGGCTGATTCGAACCGACGGAGAGCGGTAAACGGGGAATCCGCGCGCCGTGCGATTCTTCCGCCGCGAGCCAGTAGACTCTGGTGCCGGAGTATTGCGTATCGATTCCGGTGCCGTAGAAATAAATTGCAGCCTGAGGACCGAAACCTCCAGGGCCGGCGGAGGCGCCGGTGATCTGTATCGGCTGCTCGATGGCCTCGGCGTAAAGGTGCAGGAATGCTGGATCCACATTCGCGTCCAACCCAGCTTGGATCAGTTGCGGCTGCGTTACGCAGTACCAGCCTTCGTGCTTCACGAATATTCTTACGGCGGGATGTCCGGCGAGTTCGAACTGCTTCTGCTGCTGGGCAACTGTCGGAAGAGTATCGGGCAAAACATTCTCAACGGGGTGGCTCACGCCGGGCTGTGCCTGGTTCAGTTGATTCACAGTGACCGCTGAAGTGGGGTCGCTGGCAAGCTGAGCGTTGGTGGAGGCCGCGGGAGAAACTGGGCCGTGGAGTATGCGAGTACCGTTCACATCCACATCTTCCAGCCAGTAAGGGCCGCTGCCGGCGTTTGCGGACGAATCGATCCAGCTATAAGTCTTGCCGGAATGTTTGGGCAGCGCCCCGCTCATCAGCAGGGCCGATCCCGCGATCAGTGAAGAATTCAAAGAAATGCGCTCGCCGCCCTGTTCGCGGTAGACGTTGAATCCGAGGTTGCGCGCTTCGGCACCTGTCTTCCAGAGAAGTACAACACGGTCTGCCCCAGTCTTGTCCTTGCCGCGCTGGGCTGAGAAAAACTCCAATTTGATATTTGTCGGAGCCGTGATGGTTTCAACCTGAGTGGAGGTGTTGGGTGTAGTCATCTGGTCCGCAGTCACGCTGGCTGTGTTGGACGCGATCCCCGGCGCTCCCGCGAGCGTGAGAATGGTGACTGTGGCCGTGCCGGGGTTGGCCATCGTTCCCAGCAAGCATGTAACGGTGCCGCCCGCTTCCGAACATGTGCCCGCCGTGGTATTGACGGCGAGATAGGTAACGTTCGTTGGCAACGGGTCGGTTACGGTCACGTTCGTCGCGTTGGCGGGACCGTTATTCGTCACCAGGAGGGTGTATGTCAGGGTGTCGCCGTCGGCCACGGTGGGACTCGGTGTGGCTGTCTTCACGATGGTCACATTCGCGCTGTTGGCGTTGGCCACAACAACCATAGCGGTCGCGGTGTTGCTGGTGAGGTTTGGAACGATGTTGGTGGCGGTGGCCGTGGCGGTTTCGGCAATGTTTGTTCCGGAAGCGGTGCTGGCATTCACTTGCAGCACGAGAGTGAAGTTGGCTGTGGCATTTAGAGCGAGAGTGGTGGCTGTGCAGGTGATCGTACCTGCGGCTCCGACAGCGGGATTGGTGCACGTCCAGCCCGCCGGAGCCGTGATGGACTGGAAGTTAGTATTCGGCGGTGTGGTTTGAGTAAAGCTGGGAGATGCTGCAGCCAATGGTCCATTGTTGGTGACGCTCTGCGTATAAGTGACGATGCTACCCGCGGCAACGGAAGTTGGCACCGCAGAGTTCGTGGTGATCAGATCGGCTTGAGTCGCGGTCGCAACGACGTCCGCTGCAATCGCGCTGTTGTTGGCTGGGTTCGGATCGGTCGTTGAGGAATTCGCAGTTGCGATGTCATTGATTGCCGTCCCGGCCGCAGTCCCCGCATCTACCTTCACAACAACCGGGAAACTGGCTGTTCCTGGCGCGAAGCTGGGATTCGTGCAGGTGATTGTGCCTGTGGTGCCGGCCATCGGAAGGATGCAAGACCATCCGCTCGGGAGCGGCGTTAACTGCACGAACGTCGTATTGGGCGGCGTGCTTTCGGTGAACCTCGCAGCAGTCGCTGTGCTTGGCCCGCCATTAGTTACAACTTGTGTGTAGCTAATGTCGGCGCCGGCCAGCACTGGAACCGGGCTGGCAGCATTAGTGACCGATAAGTCAGCCGAGTCCGCAACCTGCACGCTGGCTGACGCGCTGTTGTTGCCGGGGTTAGGGTCGCTGGTGGTTGAGGAGACTGAGTCGGTTTGAGTGATAGTGGATCCGGAAGTGACGTTCGTGCTTACCGTCACCGCGAATGTGAAGTTCGCGGTGGAGACAGCGAAGGTTGCGATGGTGCAGGTGAGCGTCCCTACCGAGCAGGTCCAGCCGGCGGGACCGCTTAGCGACACCGCTGTTGTATTAGCCGGAAGGGTTTCCGTGAACGTAACGGTGCTCGCGCTGGCGGGACCACCGTTGGTTACGGTCTGCGTGTAGGTGATGTTGCTACCGGCCGACACCGGGTTCGGGCTGGCTGTGTTTGTAACACTCAAATCTGCTTGCCCCGCCCCCGCTACCCCAATTGTGACCGTGGCTGAATTGTTGTTGTTATTCGTGTCACTGGTAGAGGTGGCAACTGTCGCTGTGTCGGTGATGATGGTTCCCGCCGCCGTGCCTGCAGTCACAGTCACCACCACGGGGAAGGTACTGGTCGAGCCCGGCGCCACGCTGGGATTCGTACAACTGATGGATCCGGTGGTGGTACAAGTCCATCCCGCAGGTACGGGGGCAAGAGAGAAGAATGTCGTGTTGGCCGGAATCGCTTCCGTGAACGTGTCTGTGCTGCAGTTGCTGGGGCCAGTGTTGGTCACAACCTGGGTGTAAGTGATATGGCTGCCCGCCGCTACCGGGCTGGGTGTGCCACTGTTGGTTACGGCCAGGTCGCAAGCTGTGGTGACGGGAGTATTGATGGTCGTGCTGTTGTTAGCCGAGTTGGGATCGCTTGTCGTGGAAGAAACCGAGGAGTTTGCCGTGATCGAAGCGACGGTGACACTTGGAGCCAGGTTCACAACGACGATGATGTTCGCCGACGCACCCAAGGCCAAGGTCGGGTCGCTGCAGGTGACGTTGCCCGTCCCGCCTACGGCCGGGGCTGTGCAGGTCCAACCAGTGGGAGCAGAGGCGGAGACGAACGTAGTATTGTTGGGCACCGCTTCCAGAAAGCTGACGGCAGAAGCTGGCCCGGGACCATTGTTCGTCACCGTTTGTAAGTAGGTGATGTTATTCCCGGGGTAGACGGTGAGAGGCGTGGCCGATGTGCTCAGCGCAACGTCGGCCTGCGCTGAGGAAGATGCGACTACGTCGGTGGCCGTGGCGGAATTGGCGCCGAAGGCTTGGTTCGTGGCAGTCACGGTCGCTGTATCGGTGATGATTGTGCCGCTTGCCAGGCCGGTGTTCGCCTTGTAGACCACGGTGAAGGTGCCGGAGGAACCCGCTGCCACGCTGGCGTTGGTGCAGACCGTGGGGAAGGCTGTGCAGGTCCAACCCGCGGCACCCGTGATCGAAACAAATGTGGTATTCGTCGGCGTTGCTTCGGTAAAGGTTGCAGCGGTGGCTGCTGCCGTCCCGGTGTTGGTGACGACCTGCGTGTAAGTGATATTGTTACCGGCCACGACCGGATTCGGTGAGGCAACGTTGGTCACGGATAATTGGGCTCCCGCAGTCGTCCCAACAATTGTGGATGCGGAGGCTGTGTTGTTCGCAGAATTCGGATCAGTCACCGAGGAACTGGCGGTGACGGTATCGGTTATCACGGTGCCATTCGCCGTCCCGGCCGTGACCTTCGTGATCAGGCTAAAAGTGGCGGCGGTGCTGCCGGCCATATTCAGGTCATTGCAGACGACGTTGCCGGTCCCTCCGACGGGTGGCGTAGTGCAACTCCAGTTGGCGGGCGCGGCAATGGAGACAAATGTGGTGTTCGCGGGAATAGCTTCAACCAACGAGGCGTTGTCCGCGGCGCTGGGACCGTTATTGGTGACGACCTGAGTGTAGGTGATGTTGCTGCCGGCAGCGACTGGATCCGGAGACGCGGTGTTGGTCACGCTGAGATCTGCGCTGGAGGACACAGTGGCGACATCGGTATAGGCGTCGTTCGACAGGTTGATTTCGCCGCCACCCCCGACGATGGCAGTGTTCGTTTCTGTGGCGGGAGCGGTTTGCGCGACATTGGCGTTGACGGTAATCGAGGGGTAAAAACTGTTCGCCGGCAAAACGGTCGAATTGATGCAACTTACGGTTTGAGATGCGATCGAACAAGCCCATCCCGTGCCGGTGGCGCTGGTGGGAGTAACGCCCAGGGGCAGCGTATCGTTCACCGTTACCATGGCATTGGTTGAACCGTAGGGGCTCAAGTTCTCGACAGGGATGGTGTAAGTGGCGGTCGAGCCGCGAGTAAATGTGGCCGGAGCATGGCTCTTGCTGAGCGTCATGTCGGGAGTGCATTGTGCGCCAGACTGCGTGCCCGATGTCGATGAGATCGAAGCGTTGGTGACGCTGGTGCCTGCAGCACCGGGGGTTGATCCGTAGGCCACGCCAGGATTTTCGGTGAGACCGTTAGGCCCGCCACTCACACTGACACTCGCCGGAGTGCCGGAAACGAGAACCACGCCGCCACCGCCGCCGCCGCCGGGGCCGTGCCGGTTGGCAAGACTATAGGCCTGAGACTGCCAAGCGTTGCCGCCGTTTCCGCCAGTGGCTTGCAGTGTGAGGCCGCTTTCCCCGCCATTTGCCGAGAGGACAACGAGGGTGCCGCCGGCTCCGCCGCCGCCACCGGCATCGTTGGCGGTGCCGTTGTAGGACGATGTGCCGTTGGCTGTCAGGGTCCCGGTTCCGCTGAGCGCGTAGGCGCGAATGATGATGATGCCGCCACCGGGCGATCCGCTGCTGGCTTGATTGTCGCCGTCGGAGTTGTTACGCGTTCCTGCGCCGCCTCCGCCGCCCATGGCGATGCGGTTGATTGTGGCGGGGAAAGTGGTGCCCCCTTCGCCGCCGACGCTCAGGTTCGTGTTCCATGAGTCGCCGCCGAAACCGCCAGCGCCGCCGTTCGCACCGCCACCGCCGCCGGCATTTTGGTCATTACCGCCGGGAGAGGCAGTTTGTGGATCAGCGTCGGTGCCACCACCGCCCGCATTTGCCGGGGCGCCTCGCGCCATGCTGCCGTCGGTTCCCGCGGTGCCGCTGGGATATCCAACGGTTGTGGTTGTTTGCAGGAAGGTTTGGTTCGACTCAACCCACATTGGCGTGCCTGCGATTCCCTCGCCTTTGGACGCATCCCAGCCAGCCTGGCCATTGCTTGCCGATCCCGTCGTCGTCGGGGTATAGGTGGCTGGCGATGGCTGCACGAAATCTGTGTTTTTGCCACCACCACCACTCATCTGTAGTCCCGCAGCGCCGCGGAAACCCTGACCACTTACCGAGACTGTGGCTCCATTGAGAGTCAGCGTGCTTGAAGTGTCCAGGACCAGGACTCCGCCCGTATTGCCATTCCACGCGAGGGCCGTGGGTGGAGTGGTCGCATTGAATGAAGCAGTGGTATATTGCGGCACCACGATGACCTGGTATGTGCTCTGCCCAGCGGTTGCCGAGGCTGCGGCGTGGTGATAGGTGAAAACGAGTCCGCCGCCAGTACCCGCGCCAGTAATGGTCAGGGTGCCACCGGTTGCTGGGACTGCGTTTTGCGCGGTGACAAATTCATAATCGCCGGCGCTATTGAGCGCGGTGAAACCTTGGCCGGTGTAGCTGTTCCCATACGCAACCGTATTCGAGTCATTGATGCTGGCGTCCTGCATCTGGATCACCAGCAAGAGATTGCCTGCAGCAATGGCGGTGCCAGCGCCGGTCGCGGCTCCCACAGGGATTGAGGTCGCTCCCGCCACCACGCTGGCCGTTCCCGGATAATAAGTGTTCAACATGCCGGTCAGAGGGGTGGTGGCGGGCGTGGCCTGGGAAACGTTAGCGCAGGCAGCCGACTGGACTGTTGCCACTGCCACATAAGTATTGTTTCCAGTATTCGGATCAGGCGGCGTACCTGAATCATTCACGACGGCCGTGTTGGAGTAGGAACCAGCGGCACTGGCGGTGACCGGAACGGCAATGGTTGCGATGGCTCCGCTGGCAAAGGGAGTCGGCAGCGTGCAGCTAATGGGTGCAGTACCCGTGCAAGTCGTCCCCCCGCTGGCAGTCACCGTTCCCAGCGTCAGATTGGCAGCAGCCCAGGTATCCGTCAGCACCACGTTATTCGCTGCTGAGGGGCCATTATTCGTGACAGTAATGTTGTAAGTAGTGGGCGATCCCAGAAAAACTGCGCTGCCCACGCTGATGGTGACTCCGATATCGGCAGAGGTTGGGTTAATCGATAGGGCTCCGAGCGACCAGTTGAATGGGCTGTTGGTGGTCGCCGTTCCAGCGTGCGTTTCCGTAACTCCGGCAGCGTTGCTACAGGTCAGCGTGGTCGCCGTGGATGCGGTACACGTGAATGTACCGTTGTTACCGGCATTGGTGAACCCGGCGATAACGAAGCTGTCGCCAGCGAAGCCATTGCCTGTTCCGCCTGTGATCGTGCCCGCGTAAACGGCGCTGGTGCTGGTCCCGGTCGCAACAGCGGCCGTTCCCGGATCGGTTTCCGTAACCCCGGCTTTGTTGCTGACTGTCAGTGTAGTCGCCGTGGATGCGTTAACCACGAATGTTCCATTGTTGGCGGCGTTGGTGAATCCGCTCACAACAACGGTGTCACCAAGGAATGCATTGCCGGCACCGCCGGTGATCGTGCCTGTGTAGATGGTAGTGGTCACAGTTGCCGTTCCAGCGTGCACTTGCGCAACCCCGGCCGCGTTGTTGAGTGTGATTGTGGTCGCCGTGGACGCAGTGCAGGTGAACGTTCCGTTGTCGGCCGCGACAGTGAAACCCGCCACCACAACCGTGTCCCCGACCAAAGCGTTGCCGGCGCCGCCGGTGATCGTTCCGGTGTAAACAGTTTTGCCGCCCGCGGCATTCGCCGCCGACGTGAGAGTGAGCGGGGCGGTGTTGGGTGCAACGGATGTGAGATTGAATGCGACGCCGTTGGGCACAACGGATGTGAGATTGAGGGTCTCGTTGAAACTTTCCGAAAGGGGCACGCTGGGCGCACCGGTTCTAGTGCTGGCTGTGCCGACTATATCCTGATTTGCATTGGGAGTCGTATTCCCGGATCTTATGTTCCACTGCGAAACCTGGGGACCATTTACCGTGATTGTCCCCAATCCTACCGCCAGAGTGTCAAACACCATCCCATTGACGACGCTCGGGACGTCCAGTTGAGAATTCGTCGCGGCTGCGCCATTTGCCGAGACGAACGGACTAAGCGGCACAGTCTGATCGACGCCGGTGAAGACAGTCGCTCCCGCCGTTACGCCGACAGTTGCAGCCGCGGGGATACTGACGGAAACGACGATTGGCAGGTTGGTACCGTTGGGGGGATTGAGCAGATACCACATTTCTACGCGACGCGTGATTCCGGTATCGTTATGCGCACCGACGAACGTGAGGGCTGCGCCGTTGTAAGTGACGCCGGTGACGGTGGTCGTGGGGCTGTTTGTGATGTTCATCGAAACGCCAACGAGCAGCGCCCGATTTACCGTGGCTGATGTGGTGTGAGTGAAAGTCAGTGTCTGCGTGCCCGGCCCGGTGAGATCTGCCGTAGTATTCGTGCTGGGGCTGGTGTCGACCGCGACCTGAGCGCGGGAGGCTGGCGCCGCGAGAACGAGAATCAGGCCTAACGCGCCTAGCAAGAGTCCCGATCGGCGCAGGAGCTTGCCCCCTAGACATTGCCCGCGCGCCGCCGCTTGCAGCAGTTTGCCGCCGACTCCTTTTAGTTCTGTTGGCACAGATTTTTTTCCTAATTTCACTTCTTTGGCGACGACAAGACCGAGAATCTGGTCGCCGCGCACTGGGAGGTCGTTTTGCTGTCCGGAATCGCCGCGGGTAATGAACAAATTCTTGTTATGATCGGCAAGCACAAGGCGGTGAACGCGGAAGCCGCTATTACCTTTTGCAAGTACAATATCGCCCTTTCGTAATTTGCTCACGATTACGGCAGCAACGTGGACAATCTGGCGGTCACGGATGCATGGGAACATGCTGGCGCCACGGGCTTCGAAGCGGACGCTCAATCCCTTATTCAGCAAATCGCGGCTGAGAGCCTCGAACTTTTCCGAATCAGACTTGCTGCTAATCATTGAAGTAGAGAATTCTGCCGACGGCACGTTCGTCGGGCTCGAAAGAGTAGCGATAGCAAGGGACAGAATCAGCGACTCGCTGCAGAAAGCTCAACGCGGAGTCGACATATTCGTGGCGATGAAATGGAACAAAGGCGCGCGCGAACAGTTCCGCGACCATCTGGCTGGGCGGCAGACGCGTGAGAACATTGCCGTGTCCGTGCTCTAGAACGAAGATACGTTGTAGCGGGGCGCGCTGCGGCAGAGCGAATGCGGCCTCGCCATGCCAGGGCGTGCCGTACATGAAAATCTGGGTTCCATCTTCACTAATCGAATGTTCGCGAACAATGATGCGGTCGTCGCTCAGGATTTCTACTTTGTGAAGCGACGACCACAGACGAGCCGTTGTACTTTTGCCCGCGCCGGAGTGGCCGACAAACAAGTTGCTGGCGCCGTCGGGACCGACGATTCCGACGCCGTGGAGCTCGATAGCGCGCTCTTGCGTGAGGCGATGGGTAATGAGCAGTTCATCCAGTGGATACTCCAAAGTATCCGCGGGATATGCGGCCGCGGCAAAGCTTTCTTCGCTCATCTGCACCGTGATTCGACGAAAACTCAAATCCGTAAGCAGTCTCTTGTATGGCCATCTTCCCAAGCGTGGCGTTTTGAAGTCGAATTGGAACTCACCGTGGTTTTCGTACAGACGCCAAATGGAGCCGGATTCGAAAAGCATCCGTCCCCGGCCCGGAGGAAGGTTGTCGACCCACTCAACCCGGATATTGATATCCGACTCTCCCGCTTCGATTCGAAAGGGCTCTAAGGGAGGCGTCAGCGACACATCATTGGCGGTAGTTCCGCTCAATAGGACCGACAAGCCTCCGACCCGGAAAGCGCTGCGGTGGGCTGCACCGATTTCCGCACGACGGGAGAGCGCTGGCGCAAAGGTGTCGCTCACTTGCTTTAGTTCTTCGGTGGGCATCTTCATGATCCCAACGACATACAGCCGCCCACCAGCATCTCACACGGCCCGGTCATCCCATTGCCAGCAGGGCCGCTTCCCCCCGAAATCTTGCAGTTTCCCAGGACTGCTTCCTCCGGGCGAAGGCTAATTGTTCTTAGCTGCGGCGGTTCGTACGATTTCATGCCGTCGACTTGTTTCGATCCTTGTTCCATTCAGCCCTCGTTTTTGTCGTCCGGTCAGTGACCTCCACAGCTTCCGCAGCCTGTGGTCGAGCCCTGGTTATTCAAAATCTGAAAGATTTGCTGTGGCCCTGCCCAGCTCTCCACATCGATTTCCTTGCTTCGAATCCGGCGAGCCGACTCCATCACTTCCCCGTGCTGGCTGCCGCCGAGGCAAAATTCACATTCTCCATGATCGGGGACCACAAGTCCTATCGCCGCTGCCCGTAGATGTGCAACGTTGCAAAGAAATTCGACAGGGCTTTCGCGGTCGCCGTTTTCCATTTCGCCGTTAGCCGGACACATTCCACACAGCGACTGTATACGACACCGAACGCACTTCGTAATCCTCGTTCGTTTGCGCGTTCGTAAATGCAGGAGCGACTCCTCCCAGACTTGCCTCACTCCAGCCCCTCGAATGCTAAAGGTATCCTGCTGCGAAATAACACAAATGCCGATTTCGCCATAGGCGTTCACTGCGAACGAATTCATACCACCACCACATGAATAAACGGTCTCACTTTGCATTCCGTTCGGCGGGTTCACCACATCGCGCTCGGCCAGCCTGCGATATTCATCTATTCTCTCTGGCGCGTGAAAATCAAGCGCCACGACTTCTTCCGGCATTAGCCTCACCGCGAGCGGGCTTTGCGAGCAGTCAATGCGTGGATTGATCTGGCCGTCAAATTTAAATTCGACACAGAGTTCTTGCTCCGCGAACTGCTTCATCGCGAAGATTTCATGTTTGTTAATGCTAGTTGCCACCGTCTTCAACTTGAGTGGTAGTCCACGCTCGCGCAGCAGTTTGATTCCGCGCAGACAGCGGTCATAGGATCCGGGAATTGCGGTCAGCGCTTCGTAGGTTTCGCGGGTGCGGCCGTACAGAGTGATCTCGATGGCGAAGGGTGGCCAAGCGACCAGATAGTCTGCGATCTTTTCGTTGATGAGCGTGCCGTTGGTGAAAAGGGTAATGAGAAAACCCTTTTTCTTGGCGTAGGTGTAAATCTCAAGAAAATCTTTGCGGGCGAAAATTTCGCCACCAGTATAGAGAAGCCAGAAGCAGCCCATGTCGACCAACTCGTCGAGCATGCGGAAGTGCTCTTCCGTGGTCAACTCACGACTGCGGGCATCCTGATCTCCCATGGGAAGATTGTTGTAGCAGTGCTGACACTCGAGCGGACAGCGGCGGGTAACCTCGATGGAAACCTGCATGGGCACACGCTGGCCGGATTGGCGCTGGTGCAGGTCCCTGCTGAATGCTCCGTAGCTCAGTTGTTCCATGGTCCCTCTGGATATTCGAATGACGACTTGTCCGAGTGGCGCTCGTCCATAATCGTCTGCACTATCATTGCGTGCCCGCCGACCGCATTTCTTCTCGTTCTGAAAAATTGAGAGCAGCCAGCGAGTCTTCTTGGCGCTCCTCGACCAAACCCACCGAGAGCGTGTCCCTTAGAAACTGCTTCACATCTCGCTCCGCCTGCTCGTAGCTGACCGCATATTCTTGCTGTACGGCGCTAATCAGTTGTGCAACGCTTTTGGGAGATTCCATGGACTGCCAGATCAGAGATCCGCTTTCGTTGAAACTGTAGATCGAGGCCAGATCTCCAACCTTGCCGCGCACCGGAACGATCAAAGTTTCCCCGGCGACGCGGCGTGAAACGACGGCTTGGGAGCGTACGTAAACTGGCTCCAGATGCGGCCCGCATTGGCCTTCGACGAATTCCGTTTTTCGTAACAAAGTTATGTCCATAGAATATTAAGAGAAACATCCTCAGCTTTTGATTACCGCAGAACCGTAGACGTAAAGCAATCGTGGATGGGCCCAGGTACCGCGTTAGTTATCGGCTTTGGAGGGTCGCAAGAAAGGCCTTGGCTTTAACGGTGACAGGGCGGCGAATGTTCTGGAAACACTTTGGCGGCCCGGGCGAACCGGGCGACGCAAAACCGGCATCGCGGCTAGCGCGAGCCGACTACATGATGCGCTTTGGCTCCAGAGCCCGATCTACCACCAGTTCGGGATGGAGCCGTCGGAAGGTTTCGGTCACATGACAGTTCCAGCAAATTGGGCGATGAGTGGAAAACACTTCAGGGAGTTGTTCGGGACGGAGCTCTCTCCACTCGACTGATTTGTGGTCGGGCCCGAGTAACGCCGGCGCGTGGTCCAAGTGCTGAAGCTTGCCGAAGGTCTTGCGACAGAAGGCGCATTGCTTGCCTTCATACCAATTCGAA
>Ga0187847_10001132_pt1 | contig 25364 bp, 19 predicted proteins | sample June2016WEW_4_10_FD_132458 | JGI IMG/M metagenome (GOLD analysis project Ga0187847, IMG submission 132458) | Peatland microbial communities from SPRUCE experiment site at the Marcell Experimental Forest, Minnesota, USA - June2016WEW_4_10 | ecosystem: Environmental > Terrestrial > Soil >...
ATCGCCGAGAATTCGGGTGTCCTGAAGCCAGTGATTGCGAATCTCCTCGGAAGCCCGATTGACGTCTCCGAGGCGCTGGAGCGCAAACAATCCCAAGCCGATCACGAGCAGGAACAACAGCGCGAATACCGCCGATAGGCGCACGCCGATCGAACGCGGGCGCGGCAAACGCATTTTACGGATCGATGAGCCGGCCCGAGGTCGCCTTTACCGCGGCCTCGATGCGTGTGGCGACGTTGAGCTTGCGGCAGGCGTTTTCTATATGGAAATCAACGGTGCGTTTGGTCAGGCCGAGTATCACGGCGATCTCGCTCGAGGTCTTGCCGCGCGCGGACCAGGTGAGGCTCGCCGCCTCGCGCTCGCTCAAATCGACTTGCCGAGACCACACTTCGTTGCGTGCGATGCGGTTCAAGCGTGCCTCGATGATCGCGGCCAATACCTCGAAGTCGATCGGCTTGGTCACGTAATCGTCGGCACCGAGCCGCCGGCCTTTGAGCTCGGACTCGCGGTCTGCGAGCGCGGTCAAAAAGACGAATGGGACGGCGTCGAATTGCGGACTGAGCGCAGTCAAGCGCTCCAGCACCTCGAAGCCGTTCAACCCGCGCATGCTGATGTCGCATAGCACCAGGTCCGGTTTGATCTTCGACATCGCGCTCACACCCATGTTGCCGTCCAGTGCAATGGTGACGGCGTAGCCCCGCTCTTGCAGATCCTCGGCGATCAGCGAGGCGGTTTCCGGGTCATCTTCAATACAGAGGATTTTCTTGGCCGCGGGACCCATGGAACCAGCACCATCCGGCACGACGTGAAGCTTAGGATTCAGCATACCATGGGTTCCCGAGCGGCCTCACTGCGCTCAACGGTTGTAGGCTTCCTTGCGGTTCCACCAGCCGCCACCGAGGGCCTGATACATGGCCGCAGTGTCGCCGAAGCGAGCGGCCTGGGCTTGGACGAGATTGAGCAGCGCCTGCTGGTAGGCCGCCTGCGCCGCGAGCTCCGTCAGATAATCGAAGTAGCCCGCCTGCATACGCTGCTGCGAGAGATCCAGGGTGAGCTTGGCAGCGCGCTCCGCTTCGACGGCGGCCGACAATGAATCTGCATCTGAAATCATCGCGTGCAGTGTATCCGCAACGTTCTGGTAGGCTGCAATGACCGTGCTCTGATACTGCGCCGCAGCCTGCTTCAAGGCCTGTTCCGCGGCGCGTTGCTGGTGCAGCAACGTGTTGCCGTCGAACAGCGTCTGCGTTGAGTTGCCGATGATGTTCCAGAACGGTCCGCCCGGACAGAACATTTGGCTGAAAACGCTCGCGGTACCGCCGAGCGCGCCGGTGATCGAGAATTGCGGCAAGCGATTCGCGATGGCGACGCCGACCTGCGCATTGACCGAGCGCAGCTGCTGCTCGGCGGCGCGTACATCGGGGCGCTGCTCGACGATTTTCGACGGCAAACTCAATGGGACCTCGGTGGGCAGCGTCAATGCGGTGAGATCGAAGGTCTCCTCGATCTCTTCGTTGGGCAACTTGCCCTCGAGCGCACGCAACAGATCGCGGGTTTGTTCGAATTGCTTTTCGAGCGGCGGCAACAATTGCTTGGCGGCCGCGAGCGCGGCGTCCTGGGCCGCGACATCGATGCCCATCGCGTAGCCCAGGCGGCTCTTATTCCGAACGATGTCCAAGGCCTTTTGATTCGCCGCGATTATTTCCTTGGCCGCGGCGATTTCGGCGCGCACGCTCGCCTCTTGTATCGCGGCGGCCACGACATTCGTTGCCAGAGTCAAATAGGTCGCTTCGAGTTCGAAGCGCTGCACCTGCGCGAGTGCGTCCAAGGACTCGACTTGGCGGCGATTGGCGCCGAAGACATCCGGCGTGTAGCCGACGGTCAATTGCGCGGTGTGAAAATTGTAGGTTACCGGTTCGTTGTACGGCGGCCCGTTGGGGTTTTGCGCAGCCGCGATCAGCTTGCCGTTGCCTTGTAATCCCGGTGAATTGCCGCCGAGATTGCCCGCCAGCTTTTGGCGCTCGAACTGGTAATTAGCGGCGATCGTCGGGAAGAAATAGCCTTGCTGTGCATAGACCAACTCTTGCGCCTGACGCAGCGTGGCCTGCGCCGTCGCGACGGTCGGATTTGCGCGAAACGCCTTCTCGACCGCGGAATTCAAAGCCGATGAACCGAACGCTTCCCACCAGCGGAACGGAATGTCCGGGCCACTCACGAAGGTTTGCGCGCTGCCCGCGACACCGTTCGCCGCCGCCGTTGCCGCGGGCAGGTCGTTCGTCGTGTAGCCCGCGTTCGTCGGCGCGGATTGACGATGGAAATTCGGCCCGACCGCACAGGCCGAGAGCAACAGCAGTGCCGCAACAGCGGCGGGCGCTCGACGGGGCCGTAGATCGATCATCCAGTCAGTGTGAGCCAGGGTGGTAAGGCGATGGAACTGTGATTGATCGCAGTCGCGCTGCGATCCATCACAGTGGCCGTGCCCGCCGATACTGCACATGATCCACTTTGCCATGCATGAGGAAGCGCGAATGGGTTACAGGCTATTTCCAACGCACTTGCGCGGCCGACTGGCACTATGCGGCGTGGTCGGCATCGCGTCGCTGGCGGCGGGGGCGCTCCTTTATTCGACACTCGGCGCCAAGAATGCCGACGCCTCGTCCGCGCCGCCTGCAACGCCGCCGCCGCCGGATGTATCTGCGACCGTGAAGCTCACCGACGCGCAGATGCGGTCGATCACGGTTGCGCCCGTCGGCGAGCGGCAATTCGTGGTAGAGCAGCAGGCGCTCGGCAGCATCGATTTCAATGAGAATCTGCAAGTCCAAGTATTCAGTCCTTATCAAGGCCGCCTGCTGCAGCTGTTTGCCGATCTCGGCGATGCAGTTGTCAAAGGGCAGGCATTGTTCACGCTCGAGAGTCCCGATTACATCCAGGCCGAAGCGAATCTAATCGCGGCCGCCGGCGTTCTCGATCTGACCAACAGTGCGTTGACGCGCGCCAAGCAGCTCTACTCGACCCAAGGCATCAGCCAAAACGATTACGAGCAAGCGCTCTCCGATCAGCAAACCGCCGAAGGCGCCTTGAAGGCGGCGCGCGATGCGGTCGCCGTGTTTGGAAAAACCGAGGCCGAAATCGACCGCATCGTCGCAAAGCGCCAGGTCGAGAATGCACTGATCGTCCGCAGTCCGATAACGGGGCGCGTGACGGCGCGCAATGCGGCACCGGGTCTTCTCGAACAGCCCGGCAATCCGCCGGCGCCCTATTCCGTCGCCGACACCTCGACGGTCTGGCTGCTGGCGAACGTGACCGAGACCGAAAGTCCGCTGTATGCCGTCGGCCAAGAGGTGCAAGCGACGGTTGCCGCCTACCCCAATCGCGTCTTCAAGGGCAGCATCTCGGCGGTGGGTGCGATGGTCGACCCGAATACGCACCGGGTCACGCTGCGCTCCGAGATCAAAGACCCGGCACACGAACTGCGCCCGGGCATGTTCGCCAATTTCGCGATCCGCACGAGCGCGCCGATCACCGCGCCGGCGGTTCCTCTGAACAGTGTCGTGCGCGAGGGAGATGGCACGATGTCAGTGTGGGTCACGACCGACCGCCGAGCCTTTACGCGGCGTGTCGTCAAGATCGGCCTGCAGCAGGATCACTTCGACCAGATCATCGACGGCATCCGCGCCGGCGAGTTGGTCGCCGTCGACGGTGCAATCTTCCTCAGCAACATCGCGTTCGGCGGCGCCTCCTAAAAGCAGCATTTGCGAACCCGAGCTTAGCCGTGTTGAAGTCCATTTTGACGTTTGCGTTGACCCGCCGGGCGATCGTGCTCATGGCGCTGATCGTATTCGTCTGTGGAGGCCTGTTCGCCTTCGCGAAGCTCAATATCGAGGCATATCCGAATCCGGCGCCGGTAATCCTCGAAATCACCGCTCAGGCCGCGGGCCTGTCGGCCGAGGAGATGGAAAAGTATTACACGATACCGATGGAGATCGGGCTCTACCCGACCGCCGGCATCGATACGATTCGCTCGACCTCGTTCTACGGCCTGTCGTTCGTCCGGGTCACGTTTAAATACGGCGTCGATTACTACGCAGCGTATACGCAAGCCGCGCTCATGCTGCAGCAGAACGTCACTCTGCCCGGTAATCAAGTTCCGCAGATCCAGCAGTCGAGTCTGGTCGGCGAAGTGTATCGCTATCAAGTCGTCGGTCCGCCGAATTTCGGCCTGACCAATTTGCGCACGGTCCAAGACTGGATCGTGCTGCGCCGGCTCTCGACGATCCCCGGCGTCGTGCAAATCAACAGTTGGGGCGGCACGACCAAGGAATTCGAAGTAGAGGCGGATCTGCACAAGCTAGAGGCCTACAACGTCACCGTGCCGCAGCTGATCACGGCGCTCGGCAATTCCAATGTCAACGTCGGCGGCCGCGAAATCAGCGTCGACCAACAGTCGGTCAATATTCGCGGCGTCGGCCTGATCGACGGCGGCGGCAACGACGACCTGACCAAGGGCACGAAGGTCGACGATATCGAGAATATCGTCCTTTCTCAGGCCAATGGCGTTCCGGTGCTCGTCAAACAAGTCGCGCGAGTCTACGTCGGCTATGTGCCCCGCCTCGGCATCGCAGGGCGCGATCACGACGACGACGTCGCGGCCTCGATCGTCGTCATGGGACGCACGCAGCACACGAATGACATCGTTCCCCGCATCAAAGCCGAGGTCGAGAAGCTCAATAGCGACGGGACCCTGCCGCCGGGCGTGAAGATCGTTCCGTACTACGATCGCACGACGCTCGTCGGCGTCACGACGCATACCGTGCTCCACAATTTGCTCTTCGGCTGCTTGCTCGTATTCCTGATCCAATGGATTTTCCTCGGCGACTTGCGCAGCGCGATCATCGTCAGCGTGAACATTCCGTTCGCACTGTTCTTCGCGATCATCATGCTGGTGTTACAGGGTCAGGACGCGAACTTGCTGTCGATCGGCGCCGTCGACTTCGGCATCATCATCGATTCCGCGGTGATTCTCGTTGAAAACGTTTTCCGCAATCTGCAACTGCCGTCGGCGCAGCGCACCCAAATTCTCGAGGACCTGCACGAAGAGGGGTATGGACCGGATCCGACGCGCAAACGAGGCTCACGCTGGAGCAACCGCTTGCGCATGATTTTCGTCTCGGGCTTGCAAGTCGACAACGCAATCTTGTTCTCGACGGCAATTACGATCGCGGCCTTCGGCCCGCTGTTCACGATGACCGGCGTAGAAGGCCAGATCTTCGGACCGATGGCGAGGACCTACGGATTCGCACTCGCCGGCGCCCTGCTCGCGACTTTCACTGTGACCCCCGTGCTGGCGTCATTCCTGATGCCGGCCAACGTCAAAGAGGTCGAGACGATCGTCGTTCGGACCCTTCACAAGATCTATAAGCCGGTACTCGATTTCTCGTTGCAGCGCCGCAATCTCGTGGTCTCGCTCGGCGTCGCATTTCTGATTGCGGTCGGCTGCGTGGTGCCGTTCCTCGGCAGCGAATTTCTGCCGGCCTTGGAAGAGGGAAACTATTGGATCCGCGCGGCCATGCCGCAAACCATGTCGCTCGATGCGGGCACCGCAGCCACCCGCAAAATGCGCGAAATTTTGCTGAGTCACCCCGAGATCATCACGGTCGTCTCGCAACATGGACGGCCCGATAACGGCAGCGATGCCTCATCGTTCGCCAACGTCGAACTGTTCGCGCCCTTGACGAACTTCGATTCCTGGCCGTCCGGTATGACCAAGGAGAAGCTCACCGAACAGCTGCAGAACGAGTTCGAGGCGGCCTTACCCGGCGTCGTATTCAATTTCTCGCAGTATATTCAGGACAACGTCGAGGAGGCGCTCTCGGGCGTCAAGGGCGCGAACTCGATCAAAATTCTGGGGCCGAATCTCGAGGTGTTGACGCAACTCGCGAACCAGGTTTTGCATGAATGCCAAAGCGTCAAGGGCATGGCCGATCTCGGCATCTTCACGATCCTTGGCCAACCGAATCTCAACATCAAGATCGATAGGGCCAAGGCCGCGCGCTATGGGCTCAACACCGGTGACGTCAACACAGTCGTGCAGGCTGCTCTCGGCGGCGCGGTGGCATCGAATGTGCTCGAGAGCGACCGCTATTTCAATTTGACCGTGCGCCTCGCGCCCAAATATCGAGACAGCATCGAATCGGTCGGCAACGTCAAAGTCGGATTCCAGACGCCGAGCGGGCTCAATGCCTACATCCCACTGAAGGAACTCGCGACGATCAGCTTGGATTCGGGCGCCTCGTACATCTACCACGAAACGACGAGCCGCTTTATTCCAATCAAATTCAGTGTCCGCGGCCGCGATCTCGGCAGCACGGTCGCTGAAGCGCAGCAGCGCATCGCAAAAAACGTGAGGTTGCCGACCGGTTATCGCATCATTTGGGCCGGCGAATTCGAGGACTTGCAGACGGCGAAGAATCGGCTCGCAATATTCGTTCCCCTGAGCTTGGGTTTGATTCTGATTCTGCTCTACAGCTTGTTCAATTCACTGCGCAACAGCCTGCTCGCGCTCGCGGGGATTCCGTTCTGCGTCGCAGGCGGCATCTTGGCGCTCGTGATCACCGGGCAACCGTTCAGCGTATCCGCTGCGATTGGATTCATATCGCTGTTTGGCGTCTCGGTCATGAACGGCATCTTGGTGATCACGTTTTATAACGACCTCTCCCGCACGATGAGCCCCCTAGATGCGATGGAGCACGCCGCGGAAAAGCGCATGCGACCCATGCTGATGACCGCGTTCTCGGCCTGCATCGGTTTGCTGCCTGCGGCCATCTCGACCGGCATTGGCAGCCAGGTGCAGCGCCCGCTCGCGACCGTCGTCGTCGGCGGCATGCTGATCGGGCCGATCATGCTGCTGGCCGTCGTGCCGGCGCTGCAGCTCATGTTCGCGCACAAGGAGGATGAGGAGCCGCCGGAGGATGATGCGTCCGAAGGTCCGAATTCCGCTTCGGATCCGAGGCCCGGGGTCGACCCGGAACCCGCGGCCTCGGGCTAGCCGTCGTGAAGCTCGCGCCCATTCTGGTGCTGAGTTCGACGCTGCTGTCAGTGCCGACGGGCACGATGCTCGCTGCCGAGACGAAGCAGCCTCCCGGAGATTCGCCGCGCGGTCAATTGCATCCAGCGCCGAAGCGCGCAACCGGTGTAACCGCGATAGGCGCGAAGCGCATGGCTCCGGTGCGCGGAATTGCCGCGACGAAAACGACGGTCGCCAAGACGCCAGTGCTAAATCCCGCGACGCTTTCGCATACACCTGCCATGCGCTCGCCGGCGGCGCATGCCGGTCTTCCGGTCGCAAAGGCGCGGCATATCATTCGGCCGTCGCTCGTGCCACGCGCATCGACACCCGGAGTCATCGGAGGTCCCGCGACCTATGACGCCAAGAAGGGCGCGATGCTCCAAGGCAGCGAAGTGTCGCGCCGACGCTAGCGCATTGATTTCCCACCGCCGCCATCGAAAGGCGCCGCCGCATATTCAAGTTATACCCAACCAGTCGTCAAATATTTAGACGATTTTTATAGGGTCCGCGGTTTAATTCCGCCGGAAAAATCTTAATGCGATTCCGCCTAGTCGCCAGTAAGCCGTTTTGGTAACTCTGGCGATGCGTTTTACAGTGGAGATGCGAAAGAATGAGATTCCATGGCCAAGCGTCATCGTTCGCAAAGAAGCCGGATGCGACCGTGACGGCACAAGATACGGATGCGAATCAGTTTCGTTCAGGCCGGTCCGGCCGCGGCGGCAGCGCACTAGGCAAGCTGCTGGTTTTAGCTGGACTGCTTGCCGCGAGTTCGCCGGCGCTCGCCGATAGCGGACCGGCGGACGGCTGCAGCAAAGGATCGGAGAGCGACAGCTTCTGGAAACGCTTGAGCGACAGCTATCAGCGGCACCTGTTCCCGGGCGATCAGACTGCGACGGCGCCGGACCCCAACGCGCCGTTCGATGAAGAGGCGGCCGGATATCGCCAGGGCTTGCCGCCGCCTCCCGTTTCGAATCCGCCCTGGCCCTATGCGGTCTACAACGAAGGCGGCACCGAGATCGTCGGCTACGAGAACATGTATAGCAGCGCGCTCATGGACGCGCTCTATTGTGGATCCAACGGCAAGGCCTTGAAGGACAGCCGCTTTGTGATCTACGGCTGGGTCGAGCCCGGCGCGAACATCAGTACGTCGACCTTGGACTTCAACAAGATCTCGGGCACCGGCGGCAATTATCCCGCCGCTTATTCCTATCAGCCGGACACGATTCAGTTGGATCAGGCCGCCTTGTATTTCGAGCGCACGCCGGACGAGATTCAGCGCACCCACAACGATTGGGGATTCCGAGTTGCCCTGCTGTACGGGACCGATTACAAGTACACGTTCTCCAACGGCATTTTGAGCAATCAGTACACCCAAGACGAGAGGCTGTATGGCTTCGACCCCGTCATGTACTACCTGGATTTTTATTTCCCGCAATTCTTCGAGGGTGAGAATCTGCGCATTGGACGCTACATCTCGATCCCCGATATCGAGGCGCAGCTCGCGCCGAACAACATCACCTACAGCCACTCGCTGCTCTACACCTACGATCCGTACACGCAGAACGGCGTCGTCTCGACCACGATGCTCAGCAAGAACTGGAGGGTGCAGCTCGAAGTGTCGACGGGTAACGATATCTCGCCGCTCGACAAGCAATTTCGCCAGTTCACGCCCGCGGCCTGCGTGATCTACACGAGCAATTCAGGCAACGATGCGATCTACCCGTGCATGAACGGCCTGAACAACGAGCAGTTCGGCTGGAACAACATTCAGCACGCCGTGGCGACCTGGTATCACAAAATCAACGACCATTGGCACACAGACACCGAGGCCTGGTACATGTGGGAGAACCACACGCCGGATTCGCTCAATGCCCACGGCGAGGCCGTTCTCGCCGCGATGTTCCCCGCGCCGCAATACAACATCGGCGCGCCATCCGGCGCACAGTGCAGCAACCCCGCATTGGTATATTGCACGTCGCGCGAGTGGGCGATCGTCAATTACCTGAACTATCAACATGATCCGCACAATGTCTGGACGTGGCGCAGCGACTACTTCAACGACGCGACCGGACAGCGCACGGGATTCAAGGGCTCGTTCCTCGAATTCGATCTTGGTTACACCCACTGGGTCGGTGACGCGCTCGAACTGCGGCCGGAGGCGCGCGTCGAGTACCAGCTAACCGCACCGAACAGCGCGACAACCGGCTATGCCTATGACAATCCCTGCTATGCGGCGGCGAACCCCATGAGTCCGACGTGTACATTCAGCAGCGCCGGCCGAACCGCGACGTTCGATCAGAACGGCGGCAAACGCGCGCAGGCGATGCTGGCGATCGACGCGATTTTCCACTTTTAAATTAGCATCGTGCGTCGCGGACCGCCAGAGTTTCGAAAATGCGAGACCTGCGCGAAGATCAACGCTTCGGCGCACAGGAGATCGAATCATGCTCAAGCAATCCAATCTGATTCTAGCCGTGGTGTTGGTGGCGGCCGGCGCGATTGGCGCGTCTGCCGCGATCGCCGATGAGCCGGTGCCCGACACCGGCCGACTCAAGACCGGCCTGACCTCTACGGCCCAGCTGCTTCAGCTCATGGACACCGATAAGAACGGCAAGGTATCCAAGGAAGAGTTCATGCGATTCATGGAAGCCGAGTTTGATCTCGCCGACACCAACAAAGACGGCGAGCTCGACCCGAAGGAGCTCAAGCGGTTTCAATACGCCTTGTCCCACCCCTCGAAGGGCCCTGGACGGTAAGTTGCGCAAGAGTCCGCGCTTCCACCCCGAGCCGCGGCCATTGCACTAAACTAACGGCTCACGGCCGGTGTCGGGCACAATAGCCAGCCATTTTCCAGCCGGCAGCCGGAGTGCGGTTTCATGTGTGGAATCACAGGCGCGGCGCGTCGCATTTACAGCCTGCCCGGGCAGTAGGCGGGTCAATACAATCCTATCGCGGAATATCGAATGACTGAACCGATCACCACTGACGGAGCCGAGCCGTCAAGCGCCGGCGAGCCCTCCAGCGGCCAACAAGCGATAGCCCAGCGCGCATGGTCCAGGCAGCGCCAGGTGCGTACGGTCGCGATTGCGGCGCTCGTCGCGATCGGCGCCGTATTGCTGTTATGGTTCGGGGGGATGCTCTTCCACAGAGGCGAGACGCCCAGCACCGGGGCACCGGAATCTCCGGCCGGAACGTTTCGCGCTACCGAGCAACAACTCAAAACCTTCACGATCGAGACCGTCGGCACGCACGGCTTCGTCAGCGAGGAACTGACCGAAGGCAAGATTGCGGTCAATGGAGATCGGACCACGCCACTTTACTCGCCCTACTCGGGCCGCGTCGTTCGCTTGATCGCGGGCTTGGGCGACCGCGTCAAGCAGGGAGCGCCGCTCGCGACCGTGGCTGCGACCGAATTCGTGCAAGCCGAGAACGATCTCGTGGCCGCGGCAGCGCAGGTCAAGCTGGCGCGCATCAACGAACAGCGCAAGCACGCGCTCTTCGAGGCCAAGGGCGGAAGCCAACAGGACTGGCAGCAAGCCCAGGCTGATTTGACGACCGCAGAGACGGCACTGCAGTTGGTGCGCAGCCGGCTCAAGATCTTCGATAAATCCGAAGCAGAGATTGACGTGCTCGAAAAATCGCAATCGATCGATGCCGTCGTGCCGATCACCGCGCCGGTTTCGGGAGTCGTGGTCGATCGCCAAATCGGCCCTGGGCAATTTCTGCAATCGGGCGGTTCCACCCCGGCCTTCACGATCGCCGATACGTCCAGCGTGTGGTTGCTCGCCAACGTGCGCGAGACCGACGCTGCGATCGTGAAACCCGGGCAGGCCGTGGAGGTCGCCGTGCTCGCGTATCCGAAGCGTGCCTTCAAGGCCCGCCTGACCTTCGTGTCCGCGGTCGTCGACCCGAACACGCATCGGATTCCTGTGCGGGCGGAAATCGACAACCGCGACGGAGCCCTGAAGCCCGAGATGTTCGCGAATTTCAGGATCGTGACCAGCGAAACCGCCGAATCTCCGGCGGTTCCCGTATCCGCGATCGTTTACGAAGGTGCTGCCGCGCACGTCTGGGTTTTACAGGGCGACGGCCTGGTCGCATACCGAGCGATCCACACCGGCCGCGACAATGGCGGCTTGATCGAGGTCGTCGATGGACTGAAACCCGGCGAGCGCATCGTGACCAAGGGTGGATTGTTCATCGATCAAGTGGCGACGCCGGGTTCGACATGAACGCCATTGTCTCCTTCGCGCTGCGCCAGCGCGTGCTGATCGTCGCCTTGCTCGTGATGATGTTGGGTGCGGGTGTCGCCGGCTTCCTTTCTTTGAACATCGAGGCCTATCCGGATCCGGTGCCCCCGCTGGTCGACATCGTGACCCAGAGTACGGGCCAGTCCGCGGAGGAGATCGAACGCTACATCACGATTCCGCTCGAAATTCAGATGGCCGGCATCCCGAACTTGCAGGCGGTGCGCACGATTTCGCTGTTCGGCCTATCGGACGTCAAAGTCCAATTCACCTACGATTTCACATATCAACAGGCCGAACAATGGGTCACGAACCGGCTCTCGCAGCTAGGGCCGCTGCCGAACGGCGCGCAGCCGCAAATATCTCCGACAAGTCCGATCGGCGAAATCTACCGCTATCGCGTCGTCGGGCCGCCCAATTACTCGGTTACCGACCTCAAGACGCTCGAGGATTGGGTGCTCGAACGCCGTTTCAAAGCGGTCCCCGGGGTCATCGACGTGACTGGATGGGGCGGTAAAACCAAGACTTACGACATCGCTATCGATCAACGCAAGCTGATCGGCTATGGCTTGTCGGTGCCCCAAGTCTTGGCGGCCCTCGGCAACGCGAACATCAATGTCGGTGGCCAGACCGTGAATTTCGGCGCGCAGTCCGCAGTGGTCCGAGGCGTCGGACTGATTCACTCGGTCGATGAGATTCGGCACACGATGGTCGCAAACAATCAGGGGGCACCGATTCTGATCGGCGACGTCGCTACCGTGACGATCGGAAACTTGCCGAGGCTCGGTATCGCAGGCTACGACGATGACAACGACATTGTTCAGGGCATCGTGTTGATGCGGCGTGGCGCGCAGAGCGTGCCGACGATCAAGCGCGTCGAAGCCGAAGTCGACAACGTCAACAAGAACGGCATCCTTCCTCCCGGCGTTCGCATCGAACGCATCTACGATCGCAGCGACCTGATCCGCATCACGACGCACACCGTGTTGCACAACATGGTCGCGGGCATCATCCTGATCTTTCTTCTTCAATGGGCGTTTCTCGGCAATCTGCGCAGCGCCGTGATCGTCGCGTTGACGATTCCGTTCGCGCTGTCGTTCGCGATCGGACTCATGGTGATGCGCGGCGAATCCGCAAACCTCCTGTCGGTCGGCGCGATCGACTTCGGCCTCGTGGTCGATGCCACCGTCATCATGGTCGAGAACATTTTTCGCCACCTCGCACAGGATTCGGCGCACCTCGGCACGGGCCCGAGCACCTTGCATCGAATGCGCCCGCCGAGCGGCTTTCGCGGCAGAATGGGTACGATATCGATCGGCGCAGCCGAAGTCAGCCAATCGATCTTCTTCGCGGCCGCGATCATCATCGCGGGCTTCGTGCCGTTGTTCACGCTGTCGGGCATCGAGGGGCATATCTTCGGGCCGATGGCGAAGACCTATGCATACGCAATTGCGGGCGGTTTGATCGCGACGTTCACGATCGCTCCTGCCTTGAGCCTGATTTTGTTTCGCAAGAATTTGCAGGAGCGGGAGACGCCGGTCGTGCGCGGGTTGCGGCGCATCTACGAGCCGACGCTCGAGTTCGTGCTCGCAAACCGCATCGTGACATTTGCGGGCGTGGCGCTGATCACCCTGATCGCGCTCGTCGCCGTGCGCTCCCTCGGGCTCGAGTTCCTGCCGAAGCTCGAGGAGGGAAATTTGTGGGTGCGCGCGACGTTTCCGCAATCGGTGTCGCTCGAGGATAGCGACACCTACGTCGATCGCATGCGCAGGGTCATGAAGAGCTACCCGGAAGTCGAGACCGTGGTCTCGCAGCATGGGCGCCCTGATGACGGCACCGACGCGACCGGATTCTTCAACGCGGAATTCTTCGTTCCCCTGAAGCCGTTCGATGCGTGGCCCAATGGTGTCGACAAGGAACGGCTCACCAAGACGATGACCGACGAGCTCGGTCAGCAATTTCCCGGCATCGATTTCAATTTCTCGCAGTATATCCAGGACAACGTCGAGGAAGCCGCCTCCGGCGTCAAGGGCGAGAATTCCGTCAAGATCTACGGCAACGACCTCGAGACGCTCGAGAAAACCGCGGACAGCATTGCCGCGGTACTGTCGAAAATCCCTGGCATCACCGATCTCGCGGTGCTGCGCTCGCTCGGGCAGCCGACGATACGCATCGACGTGGATCGCGAACGCGCGGCCCGCTACGGCCTTGCGCCCGGCGACATCAACGCGGTCGTTCAGACCGCGATCGGCGGCCAAAGCGCCGGAGATCTGTACGAGGCCGGCAGTGACCGGCATTTCCCGATGATGGTGCGTCTCGCGTCTCCTTTCCGGCAGAATCTCGAAGCGATCGAGCACATATCCGTGGGCGCCAACGCCCCCAACGGCAACGGCCTGATCCAGGTGCCGCTCGAGGACGTGGCAAAGATACGTCTCGTTTCCGGGGCGGCCTTCATTTATCGCGAGCAACAGCAGCGCTACGTGCCGATTAAATTCAGCGTGCGCGGCCGCGATCTCGGCGGCGCGGTGCTCGAAGCGCAGCGCGCCGTGGACGCGCAGGTGCTGCTGCCCGGCGGCTATCGCTTGGAGTGGGTCGGCGAGTTCGGCAACCTCCAGGAGGCGATCTCGCGTCTGAGCGTCGTGGTTCCGCTGTCGATCGCCTTGATCGTGCTGCTGCTCTATCTGAAGTTTGGCAACCTGCGCGATGCCCTGCTCGCCGCCAGCGTGATTCCCATGGCGCTGCTCGGAGGCATATTTGCGCTGTGGATCAGCGGCACCTCGTTCAGCGTCTCTTCGGCGATCGGCTTCGTCGCGCTGTTCGGAATTGCAGCGATGGACGGAATCCTCGTGTTGTCCTATTACAATCTGAGTTTAGAATCGGGCCTCGACCGGGCGAGCGCGATGCTGCACACCTGTAGTACACAACTTCGCCCGGTCGCGATGACGTGCACGGTCGCGTGCGTGGGCCTGATCCCGGCGGCGTTCTCGACCGGGATCGGATCGCAGGTCCAACGGCCTCTCGCGATCGTCGTCGTGGGCGGCATGATGCTCGCGCCGGTTTTGATCTTGCTGGTCTTGCCGGTGCTCATCATGAAGTTCTCCAAGGCGCGCGAGTTGCCTCCGGAAGATGCTAGGGAGGCGGCCGTATGAACCACGGGCCGAGCCGCTGGTTTTTGCTCGCGAGCGCAGCGATTTGCGGCTGTGTCGGACCCAATTTTCACCGGCCCGCGCCGCCGGCTACCGACCGCTACACGGCCGAGGCACTGCCGGCGGCAACCGCAGCGGCCGACACACCCGGCGGAGCTGCGCAACAGTTCCTGGCGGGCCAAGACGTTCCCCGAAATTGGTGGACGCTGTTCGGCTCGCCGGATCTCGATGCCTTGGTCGAAGAGGCTCTGGTCAAAAATCCCACGGTGGCCGCGGCACAGGCCGCGCTGCGCCAGGCACGCGAGACCACGGCAGCGCAGCGCGGCTCCTATTTCCCCGTCGTTGCGGGTTCCTTCGATGCGAGCCGTGAGCGCGATGCTGTAGGCGTGCTGAGCCCGAATCTGACCTCGGGCGAGGCGCTCTACGATCTGTATACGCCGCAAGTCACGGTCACTTTTGTGCCGGACGTGTTCGGCGCCAATCGCCGCGCGGTCGAGTCGCTCGCGGCCCAAGAGGAGGCGACGCGCTATCAGCTCGATGCCACCTATTTGACCTTGACCGCCAATGTCGTCACGACGGCGATCCAGGACGCGGCGCTGCGCGCACAGGTCGCGGCGACAACGCGCGCGGTTGCGCTCGAACGTGACGCCCTGCGGCTGATGCGCAGGCAACGCGAACTCGGATCCATCGCGGAAAGCGACGTATACGCACAGGATGCCGCGCTCGCGCAGTTGGAAGAGACCTTGCCGCCGCTGCAACGCCAATTGGAGCAAGCTCGCGATCAGCTCGCGGCGCTGACCGGGCATCTGCCGGCGGATCTCAAGCTGCCGACGTTCAGCCTCGAGCAGATGCAATTGCCGGCGGACATTCCCGTCGGGGTACCTTCCGAGCTCGTCGAGCGTCGTCCCGATGTGCGGGCCGCCGAGGCGCAACTGCACTCGGCAACCGCACAGGTTGGCGTCGCGGTCGCGAACTTGCTGCCGCAACTGAACATCACCGGCAATCTCGGCAGTTCGGCAACCACGACCGGCGATCTATTCAAGGCGGGGACCGGCTTTTGGAGCGTGGGCGCAAGCCTGTCTCAGACGCTGTTTGCGGGCGGCACGCTCGTGCATCGCAAGCGTGCCGCGGAAGCGGCGATGGACCAGGCCGGCGCACTCTATCAATCGACGGTGCTCACGGCATTCCAAAACGTCGCGGATGCCCTGCACGCGCTCGAGACCGACGCGGATGCGATTCAGGCCGCGACCCGCGCCGAAACGGCCTCGCGCCTGAGCTTCGACGTCGCGCGCCGGCAGCTGGATCTCGGGGCCGTGAGTTCCTTGGCCTTGATCGCGGCCGAGCAGAGCTATCAACAAGCCGTCGTCGCGCTGGTTCAAGCGCGCGCCAATCGCTACGCCGATACCGCGGCGCTGTTTCAGGCGCTGGGCGGGTCGATCGCACCGGTGCCGGCCCATCACTGAACCGGCGGGCACCGAATGGTCGAGCCGGGTGCGCTTGCGCTAAACTACCGGCTCGAAACCGGTGTCGGGCTCCTTGGCAGCCATCATCCCAGCCGGCAGCCGGAGTGCAGTTTCATGTGTGGAATCGTAGGCGTCGTCGCCGAGCGCAATGTCGTTCCGATCTTGTTGGAGGGGCTGCGCCGCCTCGAGTATCGCGGCTACGACTCGGCGGGTCTCGCGGTCATCAATGCGAGCGGTGCGGTCACACGGCTGCGCACAGTCGGCAAGGTCAAGGTCCTGCAGGATGCGGTCGCCGAGGCGCCGATCGCGGGCCACGTCGGCATCGCGCATACGCGCTGGGCGACGCACGGCGTGCCGTCGATGCGCAACGCGCATCCGCATATTTCCCGCGATGGTGTCGCCGTCGTGCACAACGGCATCATTGAGAATCACGATTTGCTGCGTACCGAGCTCAAGGACTTGGGCTACAGCTTCAGTTCGGAGACCGACACCGAAGTCGTCGCGCACCGGATTCATCAACACCTGGCGAGCTCGCAGGACCTGTTCGGCGCGGTGCGCAAGACGGTCGGCGAATTGCGGGGCGCTTACGCGCTCGCGGTGGTCTGCGAACGGGATCCGGATTGCATCGTGCTCGCGCGCGCGGGTTGCCCGGTGGTCGTCGGACTCGGGATCGATGAAAATTTCGTGGCCTCGGATGTCGCCGCATTGTTGCCGGTCACGCGGCGCTTTCTGTTTCTCGAGGAAGGCGACGTCGCCGAGATCCGCCGCAAATCGATCCGCGTCGTCGACTCGACCGGGCGCGAAGTCACTCGAAGCGTGCGCGAGAGCGAACTGCCGGCCGATGCCGTGGAGCGGGGTCAATACCGGCATTTCATGCTCAAGGAAATCCACGAGCAGCCGCGTGCGATCGCGCAGACACTCGAGGAGCGGGTTGCCGGCGGCCGCCTGCTCGATGCCGCGTTCGGCCCCGCAGCCGAAGCGCTGTTCGCCAGGGTCAAAGCGGTGCACATCGCGGCCTGCGGCACGAGCTATCACGCGGGTCTCGCTGCCTGCCATTTCTTCGAGCAAATCTGCCGGATTCCCGCGCGCATCGAATTTGCGAGCGAATACCGCTATCGAAATCCGGTGGTCGTGCCGGGAACCCTGTTCGTCACGATCTCGCAATCGGGCGAGACCGCCGACACGTTGGCTGCGTTGCGCACCGCGAAAGAATCCGGGTATCTCTCGACCTTGACGATTTGCAACGTCGCCGAGAGTTCGATGGTGCGTGACTCGGAGCTCGTGCTGCTGACGCGCGCTGGACCTGAGATCGGCGTCGCGTCGACCAAGGCATTTACGACGCAACTGACCGCGCTCGGCATGCTGATCATCGCGATTGCCAAACATGGGCGCATCGATGTGGAGGCCGAGCGAAGCCTCGTCGCGCAGTTGCTGCAGCTGCCGGGACTCGTCGAGAAAACGCTGAAGCTCGATGCGGCCATACAGGCGCTCGCGGAAACCTTCGCCCATAAGCATCACGCGTTGTTTTTGGGGCGCGGGCCACTGTACGCGATCGCGATGGAAGGGGCGCTCAAGCTCAAGGAGATCTCGTATATTCACGCGGAAGCCTACGCCGCCGCCGAGCTCAAGCACGGCCCGCTCGCGCTCGTCGACGAGGACATGCCCGTGGTCGCCGTGGCGCCGAACAATGAATTGCTGGAGAAGCTGAAATCCAATCTCCAGGAGGTGCGTGCCCGCGGCGGCCAATTGTTCGTGTTCGCGGATCCGGAAGCCGGCATCGAGAGTGCCGACGGAATGACCGTGATCCGAATGCCGACCGTTGCGACTGCTTTTCAGGCGCCGCTGATCTATTCGATACCGCTGCAATTGCTCGCGTATCACGTTGCGGTGCTCAAGGGCACCGATGTCGATCAACCGCGCAATCTTGCCAAGAGTCTTACGGTCGAGTAACAGGCGGCGTACGCCGCTTCGCCCTGCGCGCAGAAATTAAAGGCGTTTCCCGCGCAATAGAGTCGTTACACGCGAAATGAATTCGATCCCCGTATTCGGCTCGAGCACCAGCGGTGACCCCCAACCGACGGTCGTTACCCCCAGCGGACTGTCGTCAGTGTCCGCTTTCTGTGACCGAATCTATTTCCACGCACGCGTCAGTAGTTCGTCCAAAGCGGCAACAATTGATTGACTCTCATCGCATAGGGCCCCGACGATTTTGCCGAGCTGATCGACAGGAACGGAGACGATCTCGAGCGGATGGAGCACGACGAACTCTCCCCGGATCTTGAAGGTCGGATTAAATACCGCAAAACTGATTTTTCAAATCGCCGATGCGCGGACCAATGGAACGACCACGCGACGCCGGTAAGCATCGAACCGAGAGGATTGGACTACAACAACAAAAGGAATCGTGTCCTTATGTTTCCCTGCATTCCGGTGGACATCGAACTGCGGCATCACAATGTCGAATATTCATCCGCTATAGAACCAGACCCTGAATTGAATTTGTTCCACGAAGGCACCGCCGCCTGCACTGCCTCCGACCTTTGCAATTGCTTCCGACGCTCGCGTTTGACGAATTCAGAGAGCAGCGATTCCACTACGCCGGAAACATTGTCAGTCAGTGATTTTGCTTCGTTCACTAAATCCTCATTGAGGGTCAAATTGACGGGTCGCTTTTTGGCTGCGGTGTCGCAGTTGGTCTTCATGCTCTACCTCCGATATGCGCATGATATGCGCATAAATTTCGCGTCATCAAACTGACCAGACGGCGCGACTCCCAGCCAACCGACACTTCCGACCCAAAGGCGCCTGTGGTGGACGGCGGCTCAGGAGACGCATAGTTTGCAGCTGTCGCGTCTTAAGGGACGAGTTCTTTCAACCGAAGCGTCAGAGTCTTTGGGCCACCCCCCGCGGACGGCAGAATTGCCACTGTGAGATCGGAGCCGATAGGGCCTTGCATCAAGATGGCAGCGTCTCGGCTCGACAGTGTCGAGGCGTCACGTCCGTCGATATTGAGAAGTCTGTCGCCCGGTTTGATCCCTGCAGTGTCGGCCGGCGAGCCGGAAAGAACAATGACCGCAGCAAAGGCATTGTCCATTTTCCGAATTTGCAGCCCCGTATGATTGAACGTCGGTTCGGGCCCATCGTGCCGCTGTCCGATCCATACGACACCGTGGCCATAGTCATACGTCATGTCGAACCGGCGAAGAGCCCACTCGCCGATTAGACCGGCCTGCAGCTGCGTCGATTCCGAACCGCGTGGTGCCTCACCGACATAGCTCAGAATTTCATGCGGCAGCTTCACTGAGCCCACTGTAAGGTCGGCGCGGCTCAGCCACTCCTGTTCATTGGAGCCGCCGATCCAGGGCAGGCCGGCCATCAGCGCTGCCTCCAGTGCGTGCTGCTTGGCCCAGTAGCCTTCGATGATGGTCGGGCCGGCATTGCCGCTGTCGATCTCAAATTCACCCCTGAAGCCCTGATAGCTTCCCTCGGTTAATGGCGCGTCCTCGATAAAGCGAATCGGAAGCGCGATGCCCTTGCCTCCCTTAAACCGTTCGAGCGGCGTGAGCGTCACAGTCTTTTTGCCGCGGTCGACAGCGACGGCAAAGCGTTCGAAAAGCTCGAGTCCCAGGAGCCCCGATCGCGGCGGATGACCCGTGGCGCGGTCGTTCCCGAATGAGCGGATTTTCGCGACCTGGCGATGCAAGACAGCGTCGCCGATTCTAATTTCCTGCCCGGCGACCAAACCCGCCTGAAGGATGCCCGTTCCGGCACCGGTATTGGCGAAGCTCCCGACAGCGCTTAACCGCAGCGTCGCCGCCAAGTCCTTGCCGATTATCAAGTGGCCGCCTGTGTCGATCTCGAATGCAAAAGGACCCTCGGCACCGACGAATACTGGGACATAGATCCTAGTACCACCGTCATCCTCGTAAGGAACGGTGGTCGAGTCGGCAACGCCAAGGATCTCGTAGTCGACTGGCTGCGCCGGGCGTTGAAAGATAGATCTCGCCAATGGTCTCGATTCCAAGTGAGCCGATGCGAGGGTGATTTCTTCGCTGTCCTCGTCTTCGGGGTCTTCATCACGTTCGGAAAAGGCGACCCTGACGCCCTGACCAATGTCTCGCCAATCCTCGTAGTGGCGGATGAGGCGATTGCCCCACAGGCGATATTCTGATTGCCGCAACTCGCCGCTGTCACGCGCAAAACGCAGAATCGCCGCAACCCCGCCGTGGGGCGTCACTTGCCAGACTCTGTCCGTCTCGTCGGGGATTTGGCGAATCACGGCTGTGTGGGAGTTGCACCATCCATGACCCAGAATCCAGCGTTCGGTCGCCGCTAGCGCTTGCGCCGCCTTGGCATTCAGGTCATGGGATGCACCCGAGCGATCGCGCGACCAGGCGGTCTTTCCGTCGAATCCTGTGGCTTCAGAAAAGAGTCCAAAGTCGCGCAGCAGGAGGTAGCGACCATTCTTCGAGTCGATCCGCGCGACGAAGCTGCCCTCGAGACCGCCATGTTTCGTCCGCCCTTCCAAGGTGACGGCGACCTGCTGCTTCCAGGCGGCACAGTCGAATTCCGGAGAGGCAGCTTCCGCCCGCGCCTCCGCCGATGGCAGGACAAAAAAAGCGGCTGTCAGGGCGAGACCCAGAACGGCCCGGCATTGATGTCGAGTCTTCCGATGACGATGGTCTCTGTGCACACTGATCATCGCTCTTCCTTCCGCCACATCGACCCGAACCTGCCTTCGGTGAGCGGCAGCTATGCGGATGCTCAACCCGCTGGGTGCGCGACCCGCGAGTCATCCGGCGCCTGTTCACGTTGTGTCATGCCGTAGTCGCGCAATACTGCAGCGACGCGTAGCCGATAGTCGGCAAAAATATGCTTGCGTCCCGCTGCCTGGATGGCGCGGTGCGCGTCAAGGTTGCGCCAGGCTTTCACAGAGTCTTCGTCTCGCCAGAACGACAGCGAAAGCAATTTCCCTGGAGTTGTTAGGCTCTCAAATCGCTCGATTGAAATGAAACCTGGAATCTGATCGAGCTGCGGTCGCAGTATTGCGGCAGCATCGAGATACCTCTGTTGTTGGTCCGTGTGTGGTTCGGCTTCAAAGATCACGGCGATCATGCAACTCCCCTTGTCGGTTCACCACTGCGGTTCGTCGTGTTGTCGATAGCCTCGAGAAACGTCCGCTCTTCTCGAAGGATAAAGCGCTTCGCTTGCGCCCACTCAAAGTTTCGCCTGCCTTCCTGATCCTGCTTTAGTCGTGCGCGATAAGTCTCATAATCCGCCAGAGACTCAAATCTTATCAATCCCCAGGCGATATCGTTGCTGCCTTCATGCGGTAGAAAATACCCGATCAGCCGACCACCGCAGCGCGGAATGATGCGCCCCCAGTTCTCGGCGTATTCCTTAAACTCCGCATGTTGAAAAGGGTCGATCTGATAACGGATAAAGCAAGTAATACTCATTGCGACAGCCCTCCGGCAACAATCTGGACTCAATTTTAGGCGCTTGCGTCGGAATGATGGTTCGTCTAACGTCGAACCATGAAAGAGGGGCCGAATGTCGCCAAAATCGCTGCAATGCTGGGAGACCCGGCTCGTGCTGAAGCGTTGACGGCTCTGATGACTGATCGCGCACTCACCGCGACCGAATTGGCGGCGATCGCTGGCGTGACCAAGCAAACGATGAGTGCGCATCTGTCGAAACTCCTGGCAGCATCTCTGATAGCTGTGGATCAGCAAGGGCGGCACCGATATTTCAGGCTTGCCGACGAGGATGTTGGCGGCTTGCTTGAGTCTCTAATGGGAGTCGCCTTTCGAACCGGCGCGGTTCGCTTGGTGTCCAGCCCCCGCGAGCCGGCACTGCGCAAGGCCCGAGTCTGCTACGACCACCTGGCTGGCGAACTGGGTGTGTTGGCCTACGAATCGCTGCTCCGCAATCATTGGCTGACAATGACTTCACAAGGGGTATGCCCCAGTGTTTCCGGCCTGCGGTGGTTTAAGAATGCGGGCATCGATACCGATTTGGCGGTGCAACAACGCCGCACATATTGCCGGCCGTGCATGGATTGGAGTGAACGGCGATATCACCTCGCAGGATCATTGGGCGCTGCCCTTCTATTGCGGATCTGCGATCTCGGCTGGGCGAAGCGTGAGAAGGCATCCCGGGTCGTTCGATTCACTGCCAACGGTGAACGTCACTACCGAGAGTTATTCAGCACAAAACCGCGCCGGCCGGCACCAGTCTCAATTCGACCCCGAGCGGCCCGTGGCCAGCGTCCGCCTTGCCGCCGGCAAAACATCGTGAGCCGCCTACTTACCATAGGTGAACCGGATTAGAGCAAATGCGAGACCGAACGCATACGCGTACCAGAAGCGACGGCGTCTTGCCGCGGGATCCGCGGGTCGAGCGAGTAACGTTAGCCCAATCCACAACATCAAGGCCGAGACTGCCGGGGCCAGTCCGAGAGTAGCGAGACGGAGGCCGATGGAGCCGGCGAATCGAATTGGGAACCAAATCAAACTGAGACCTCCGGCTGCGGCGCCAACGAGGGAGTAGCCGAATGTCGCGAGCCCTTGATGTGGCGGTCGCGAGGGCCGTACGACCTCCTGAAGTGCCTCGAAACCAAGCTCCGCAAACAAATCCGCCGCGAATTGGAGCAGCACCTCGAGAATGAACTGAACGAGGCCGGCGATGATTTCAGCTAGGATCTCCATTTCCGTCGCGTTGAGTCAGCCAACGATAACGTTGAGCGATGCGGACTTGCACCGCCACACATCTGACGCATGATCGCTTGAGCCATCAGAATGCACGCCCCGATCCTCTAGCCCGCCGCCGGGCAATCACGACGACGGGAACCGCCAAGATCAATGTTAGTAGTGACGTTCCAAGTACAGCCCGAAAGCTGAGGTCCTGGGGCAGCGTCCCGGTCCTCAGAACGGCGGCACCAAGTCCAAGACCGAGAACAGCGGAGCCCAGCATGAGGCCGTATGCGAGCCACCCGAACCAAGGCGTAACGCCCCGCCCCAATGCGCCGAACAAGCCAGCCAAAATGGCGGATATACCCAGAGCAGCAAAATGGGCTGCCTTGAAAGCCGAATGGTTTAGGAAATCAGCTCCTATCAAAATGCCGGAAATGGCGACAGCGGCCGCTGTGATCGCACCAAGGATCAAGGCAGCTGGGCGTGGGCGTTGGGCTAACGGCGCAATCATAATATGCAATCTAACGCCCAGGTTGTGCGACGCGGGTTCGCGTCGGCGTACACCAAAGGCATCTCATTTCAGTCATCAACTGGCTCCGACCCCCACCTGCCGCTCACGAGCGGCGGCTTACTGGCAGCGAAATCAGATCGCCAACGCTGCAACCACGGCGCTCGCAGTTAGGGTGCATTACCCTGGTCATACCGATGCCAACCGTCCGGAAGTTCTGAGCCGCGGGCTATGAATAACGGTATATGCTCGCGACGGCACATCGCCTTAACGTCAGTCAGGAGCACATTCTCGGGCTCAGAGTATGCGTCCGGATGAGTCGTCACAATCCACAGACCGTTCTCCTGAACGGTTCTATTCTGTTTCCGCATGAACGCCAGGACCTCCTTCGCTGATTGCAAGACGGGCTGATTTGACTCGGGCTGAAGGTAATCAGCGTACGACACGACGAAGCCCGGCTTCTGGCCGTCTAAGTCGGCCACCCTCTTGGGCAGCATGTGTACAGAAACGCCCCTTGCGCGATCAGGCTGGTCAGCTGCGGCACTCAAGCATGCGAAGAACACGAGCATGAGAACAACGTATGGAGTGCGCAGCCGCATTGCTTGCCTCCTAACTAATAATTAGACGACAAAGACTGGGGTATAACTGCGTGCATTCTGATCCGCCTCCGGCCTTGATCCTCAGCATGGTAACGCAGGTCATGAATATCGGCTAACGCCAGAGCAATTTCGGCACCTCAATGACCGCGTTTCGCCGATGGCGCTCGCTGCGATTGGACTCGCCGGTGAATTCACCCTCTCGACCCTCTGCCGCCAGACGCGACCGGCAGCTTCGGAACAACGAAATTGCGGAATTTTTCCATTAACTCGTGGCGCCGAAGCACCATGGAAGAGTCAAGTTCTTGAAGGTCCGTGAACTCGTCCAATGTTTGCGCACAAATCGGAATGGTTGGTGGCTGACCCAGTCAGCGGACAAATACTTTTTCGCCCACAAAATCTATGCATACGATGTGATCTCGAAAAAAATCGTATCCAAGCATTCCGACCATGCCAGGTGGAGCTGGGAAGTCCCATACGTTGAATTTAAGCGGTCCAAATTCATGACCATTCATTTCAAAGTGTTTTAGAGAAACGGTGTCCTGGGAAACGTCAACGTGTATAGCAGGTGCGTTCGCTTTGATCATGGCGAGCCCCGGTGTGCCCGTGTCCCAGACAAATAAAGCATCACCCCCCTCAGTGTGAGCGCTCGAAACTAGCCCCCAATTAACCGAGCGTACCAGAGGGATCATCTGCCCTCGGCAGTTTTGCTGCGATTTCCACGCTGAATCATTCGGAATCAATGTTAGTAAGCGCCGACGATAATTCAGAACGAGTTTATAGCCTTTAAATAAGCCGGTGCCTATGGAGCCCTGCGTTCCATGTTCTTTTAATTGCTGCTTGCGATAGGCGTCATCGTGACTATCAGCATGAATAGACACGTCAACAAATTCCGCATTCCCCATCTCAACCTGCTTGGCCCGCACGATCGGTAGATCGAATACCTTGCCTTCCATGCCGTATCCTTTGGAGGACTCCCCCGTCGGAGCTGTGCTCAGTGAACTGAGCACGGAGGGATGAAGCACCAAGGCCGAGCTGTCCCCAATATCCAGTTCGAGCAGAATGTCGTGATTCTGGATGCGAACATTAACCAACGGGGCCGATGTGCCTACCAGCCGAAATGGGATCTGCACTGACTCAGGCGCAGAATTGGTTGGATTCATCTCGTCTGCCACGGCCGTCTCGATTACCACGCCCCTAAGCGTGGTCCCGACAAACAGTGCGGCAACGCAAAGGCACCTAAAAGTCGTCCATGAGCATAGATCGATCATGGGCTCGAGCCTCCGTTTTCGCGCAAAACATGTATCTTCACCGTTCTCGGTTTCGGTCACAGATGGGACAATTCCGGCGTCTCCCGTCGGCCTGCATCTGATCAGGTTACCGTGCGCAGCGAACGACCGGCTTGGTGCTGCCAATGCCGTATCGTGACCGGCGGGTCTTGGCCGACAACTGCCTCAATAAAGGCAACACTCGGTATTCTTTCAAGAACCCTGCAGCTTCTCTTGCAACCACACCTTGATCAGAGATTGATAAGGAACATCTCGAGCGTTGGCAGCTGTCTTAATCGAATCAAGAAGATGTTGCGGAAGTCGCAACGAGATCGTCTGGGTAGACGGCTTTAGATTCGGAAGCACAGTGAGTTGAGC
>Ga0187847_10001133_pt1 | contig 25357 bp, 18 predicted proteins | sample June2016WEW_4_10_FD_132458 | JGI IMG/M metagenome (GOLD analysis project Ga0187847, IMG submission 132458) | Peatland microbial communities from SPRUCE experiment site at the Marcell Experimental Forest, Minnesota, USA - June2016WEW_4_10 | ecosystem: Environmental > Terrestrial > Soil >...
AGTCCAGGTGATGATCAAAGTAAAGTGCGCATACGACACGTTCGATGGAGAAGACGGAGTCCGATTTTTCGTTGACCGATTGTGGCTTGAGAGCCTGGCTCCAAACGTAGAATTGCGAAATTGGTCTGGACACGATCCAGCAAAGTGGAATGAATTCCGACTCAAGTATTTCTCTGAACTCAAAGCTAATCCCGCTGGTTGGAGGCCCGTTGTAGAGGCCGAGCGGGAAGGGACGGTAAAGCTGCTCTACAGCGCGAACGATGGAGCACATGACAATGCGGTTGCACATCCTGAATTCTTGAGATCTCATTTGACCAGCGTGAAGTGAACGACATGTTGAATCGTTCCCGAAAGATGGATCGGCCCGCACTTGCGCTTCAGGCAATATCGTGTCACGATATATATATGAACGTTGAATCTCTGCCCGCTGGTCCCGACCGCCTGCTCAGAACATTGGCTGATTTCCGGTTTGAACTGCGCCGCTTCCTGCACTTCAGCGAATGCGCAGCTCTGAATGCAGGATTGCAGCCCCAGCAGCATCAACTTCTTCTTCAGGTGGCAGGCGCTACCGAGACTACAGCGGTAACGATTGCGTATGCGGCCGAGCGGCTTGGGCTAAAACACAACAGTACTGTGGAACTTGTTGACCGGTCAGAGCGCGAAGGGCTGCTGGAACGAACCGAGGATGCACACGACAAAAGGCGAGCGATTCTGCGTCTCACTCGCAAAGGCAGAATGATTCTCGGCCGTCTGGCTGGCGACCATGCGAAAGAGTTGATTGAGCTGGCTCCCCGGCTGACAAGAGCATTGAAGCACATCTCATTCAATGCGAGCAGATCAAACATCGCGGAGGCTCGATGAGGTCTCGTCCGTCTGCATTACGCGACTTCACCGTAGATGGCCGGGTGTGGCTGCTATCCGCAGTGGCGCTGCTTATTGGCACAGGCGGCGCAGCTTTGGCCGTGCTCTTGTTGCGAGCTATTGCGCTTGCGACGAACGCTTTCTACTACCACAGGTTAAGTCTGGCTCTCGTGGGGCCAGCGGGGTCGCCGCTCTCACCATGGATTATGCCGCTGATACCGGTCATTGGCGGACTGATGGTGGGGCTCATTGCGCACTATGGGTCGGACAAGATACGGGGTCACGGAATTCCAGAGGCGATTGAAGCGATTCTTCTGCGTGGCGCGCGAGTGGACCCAAAAGTAGCGCTGCTCAAGCCCCTTTCAGCAGCAATCGCCATCGGATCCGGCGGCCCGTTCGGCGCCGAAGGGCCAATCATCATGACCGGCGGAGCCTTCGGATCGCTGGTCGCGCAATGGCTGCACCTGACCGACGCCGAGCGGACAACACTCTTGGTAGCTGGCGCGGCTGCCGGCATGTCGGCTACATTTGCGGCGCCTATTGCGGCAATTCTGATTGCGGTCGAGTTGCTGCTGTTTGAGTGGCGGCCACGCTCACTTGTGCCGGTTGCGGTGGCAAGTGTTGTCGCTGCCGCGTTGCGCGTCAGTTGGCTTGGAGCGGGCCCAATTTTCCCCGTTGATCTCCATTCGACCATCCCTTTGGGACGTACGTTGCTTCTGTCCGCTCCACTTGGAATGCTCGTGGGTCTTGCTTCCGCCGGCCTGAGCCGTTTGATGTATAGCTTTGAAGATGGGTTTGAGCATGTCTGTGGCCGGCTGAAAGTGCACTGGATGTGGTGGCCGGCAATCGGCGGCATCGGCATTGGCGTAGGCGGCTTCTTTTTCCCACGTGGCTTGGGCGTCGGATACGACAATATCGCGGAGCTTCTCCGTGGGAATGCCCCGATCGCGCTGTTGGTTGGTCTGATTGTTGCCAAGTCGCTTATGTGGGCATTCTCTTTGAGTTCGGGAACTTCGGGTGGTGTGCTGGCGCCTTTGTTGATGATTGGTGCGGCATTAGGTGAGTCAGCGGCCCGGCTGGCGCACATGCCGGGAGAAGCGCAAGCGCTGTGGGCTTTGATGGGGATGGGTGCGATGCTCTCGGGCTCCTTGGGAGTTCCGCTCACTGCGATCCTTTTTTCGCTTGAATTGACCCATGCCCTGCCGGCTCTACTGCCATTGACGCTTGCATGTACGGCATCCTACCTGGTGACCTCGCTGATAATGCCTCGATCGATTCTGACGGAGAAGCTGAGTCGCCGTGGATACCATTTATCGCGTGAGTATGGCGTCGACCCGCTTGAAATGGTGAGTGTGGCGGACGTGATGACGGAAGTGTCTCAGAAAGCTGAGGCTGGAGAGTCAAGCGATATTCCGGAGGCAATACCCGAGGTTCTTGCATACACGGATGAGACCTGCAGAGCGGTGGCAGAAGAAATGGCGATCACCGGAGTCACCAGCATGCTCGTGGTGGATCGGGAAACGGGCCGGCTTTGCGGGAGTATCAGCGCACAGGAACTGTTGACTGGACGAAGGCGTCATGTCGATCGGGAGTTGGCGAGAAGCAGTTCATTCCGCTCCCGATGAGGACGCAAGAGATGATCGGGGCAGCTTCACGTTGATTGTGTAGCCACGGGCCCTCTGGACCGACGGAATTGAGAAGAATGCGGTGTTAAGGGCGGAGTTCGATTCATGTCGAAGCGCCGGGACGTTTCCTGGAAGCTGTGAAGCGTGGAAGCATCTTTTTCAGAACTCTAACGACAATGTTAAATCTTCTGTTGTATTGTGGGTTAGCGCGTTTGGTTTTTCCTCCTACCCTTCCAGCCTGTGTTCGTTGATACATCTTGATCGATGGGGCGTAACAATTTGCCTTTCGACGTCACAAATCGATTGCCGAGGCTTGCCGGCTCTGAAAAGGGGGCTTCAGCTAGGATCAGAATCCTGGCAGCTTTCGTTGGTTTGCTGGCGAGTGCCCGAAAGGCTTCCGCGGGTTCTCCAACGAGTATCTTTGACCCTGCTGCCACGCCTGCGCACTCGATCTTTAGCCTGTCGATGCTTGTGCTGTCGGTGACGCTGGTCATTTTCCTGGTTGTCGCGGGGCTGCTGCTCTACGCCCTGATCCGATTTCGACAACGTTCTACAGACTCCGGGCAAGAGCCTGCGCAGGTTTACGGCAGCAATCAAATCGAGCTTTCGTGGACGGTCATTCCGATTCTCATCGTGGTCATGTTATTCCTGTCGACCACGCGCGTCATCTTGGAGACGGAAGCCAAGCCCAAGCCTGACAATGCCGTGAATGTCACTGTGATCGGCCACCAGTTTTGGTGGGAGTACCGGTATCCGAAACTAGGTGTGGTCACCGCAAACGAATTACACATCCCCATCAGCGATCCCAATAGCCCGACCCCAACGTATCTCGAAATGTCGTCGGCGGATGTTACGCATAGTTTCTGGGTCCCTCGCCTCGCGGGCAAGACGGACTTGATTCCAAACAGGATCAATACCATGTGGCTTGATCCGTCCGAGGCGGGCTTGTACCTGGGCCAATGCGCCCAATATTGCGGCACACAGCATGCAAAGATGCTTTTGCGCGTTTACGCACAAACCCCGCAGGACTTCGCAGCCTGGGTCAAGCAGCAACAGCTGCCTTCACGCGCCGATCTGTCTGACCAGCCGCTAGCTGAAGAGGGTCGAAAGGTCTTTCTCCACAATGCATGTATCAACTGCCATACGGTAACGGGTACGGTTGCGACTGGGCGCTTCGGACCGGACCTCACGCATCTCGCCAGCCGGGACACGATCGCCTCGGGCGCCATTCCAAACACGCCGAAGCAACTGAGGGCTTGGATCGCGAATCCGGATGAGCTGAAGCCCGGATCGCTGATGCCGGCCATGCATTTGAACAATCACGACCTGGATGTCGTGACGGTATATCTCACGACGCTCCACTAACCATCGATTGGAAAGCAGTGAAGCATGGCCAACGAAGCCTTAGTCCTGGAATCCATCGACCAGACCGCCCCCGCGGGCCACTCCTCCGGGCCTGGCGTCGTATACGAGTGGCTCACCACCGTAGACCACAAGAAGATCGGCATCATGTACATCGTGTATGCGCTCATCTTTCTGGTCCTCGCAGGAGCGCAAGCGCTGCTGATGCGTATTCAGTTGGCCGTTCCGAACAACCACTTCGTCACTCCTCAAGTCTTCAACCGGATGTTCACCATGCATGGCTCGACCATGGTGTTCTTCGTCGGAATCCCCATCCTGTTTGGATTCGGGAATTATCTGATCCCGCTCATGATTGGCGCCCGCGACATGGCCTTCCCCAGGTTGAACGCTTTCAGTTTCTGGATTTCGGCATTCGGAGGAATCTTGCTCTACTTGAGCTACTTCGCCGGTAGCGGCCTCTATGGAGCAGGCTCCGCTCCGGACGTCGGATGGTTCGCTTATGCTCCTCTGACCGCAAAGGTGTTCTCGCCAGGGCACAGCACGGACTACTGGACCCTGTCGATTCTGATGAGCGGCATCGGCACCACCGGAACGGCTATCAACATTGTGGCTACCGTAATCTGCATGCGTTGCAAGGGCATGACGATGACGCGCATGCCGCTGTTCGTATGGCTGCTGCTGGTGGCCAGTTGCATGGTTTTCGTTGCAGTCAGCCCGCTCACGGCTGCGCAAATCATGCTCACTTTGGACCGCTATCTCGGATCTCATTTCTTCGACACACAGGCCGGTGGTTCCGCCGTCCTGTGGATGCACTTCTTCTGGATCTTCGGTCATCCGGAGGTCTATATCCTTGTGCTTCCTGCCTTCGCATTCATCAATGAGATCGTACCGGTCTTTTCGCGGAAGGCGATCTTCGGTTATCCCGCCATGGTCGCCGCGTCTGTGGGCATTGGCTTCATAAGTCTCAGCGTCTGGGCCCATCACATGTTTACCGTCGGGATGGGCCCGGCGGGGAACACCTTCTTTGTATTTGCCACCATGGTTGTGTCGGTGCCTACGGGCATCAAAATGTTCAACTGGCTGGCCACAATCTGGGGTGGCAAGGTCAGGTTTCGAACTCCGATGATGTTCACGGTTGGTTTTCTCTTCCAGTTTCTGATAGCCGGACTCACCGGTATCATGTTGTCCGCAGCGCCATTCGACTGGCAGTTAAGCGCGTCCTATTTCGTGGTGGCTCACTTCCACTATGTTCTGGTTGGGGGCATTCTTTTTGCCCTGTTCGCGGCTTTCTATTATTGGTACCCCAAGATGACGGGGCGCATGATGAGCGAGACGCTTGGCAAGTGGCACTTCTGGTTTTTCATCATCGGTTTCCATCTCACCTTCGACTTCATGCATATTCCAGGGCTGCTGGGAATGCCGAGGCGCATTTACACCTATGAAGCAGGTCGTGGATGGGAGTACTGGAATCTGATCGTCGGGATTGGTGCAATCGTTCAGGCCATCGGCACATTGATCTTTGTCTATAACCTCGTTCGCTCCTACTTCCGCGGGAAGATTGCTGGACCTGATCCATGGGATGCCTGGACCCTGGAGTGGTCAACTGCTTCACCCCCGCCGTCGTACAACTTTGCCGTGGAGCCAACTGTGGGCAGCCGCCGGCCGCTGTGGGATCTAAAGCATCCAGAAGATCCAGATTCGAGATATGAATGATGCAGACTCCGGTGACAGTTCCCGTGAGCGTTAATTCGGAACCCCCTTGGGTGTTGCCCAATCGTGGCATCGTGGGCATGTGGTGCCTGATCGCGGCCGAGGCGGCCATCTTCCTGATTTTTGTCGTCGCATACATCTATTACCTGGGAAAGAGCCTGACCGGGCCGCTGCCTTCGCAGATATTGGAACTGCCGGTCGTCGGTACAATCTGCCTGCTTTCCAGCAGCTTGACAGTTCACGCAGCGGTCAGTGCGCTCAGGAAAGGTAAGGTGCAGCGCTGTACCTTTGCATTGGCCGTGACGGTGCTCCTTGGGGCGGCCTTCTTATGGACAACGGCCGCTGAGTGGCATCATCTTATCTATGACGAAGGATTTACGATCCGTACAAATTTGTTCGGAACGACCTATTACTCACTCGTTGGTCTGCACGCTTCGCACGTCGTGGTTGGGCTTCTCTTCCTGACGGTTGCCTTCCTGTTCAGTGCAGGCGACCGGGTTGATGAAAGGCATGCGGAACGCCTCGAAGTTCTGTCCCTCTACTGGCACTTTGTCGATGCGGTGTGGGTCGTTGTGTTTCTGGTTGTGTATGTACTTGGGCGATAGCAAATCGGTGCGCAAACACGGACGGGAATCAATGCCATGATGCAGACTGACGATCAAAACCACGATATCCAAACTGCTCATGCACATGCAGGGGCGGTACAGCTTCCTGCCCCTACGGTTTGGCCGATTGTGTTTGCCTTCGGGTTGGCGCTGATCTTTACGGGCATGGTCACGCATTGGATCATGAGCCTGCTTGGGGCGCTGCTGGCAGTTGCCGGGATTGTGGGCTGGTTTCTTGAGGTACTGCCGCAGGAGCATCATGTCTATGTTCCCGTGAGTGCGGAGATTACTCCGGTGGCCAGCACACTCGCCACGCGCGCGCAAATGCCAGCCGGGCCCAATCACCGCAAACTGCTGCCCATTGAAACCTTCAGCATAACGGCGGGAATCAAGGGTGGTCTTGCGGGCGGGACTGCAATGATCGTGCCCGCTGCACTCTTCGGACTCATTCGGTATCACAGTATCTGGTATGCCGTGAATCTGCTTGCGGCAGGTGGTTTTGTCAGTTGGGCGGGTCAGAGCGATGCCTTTCTGGCGCAGTTTCATCCGCTGGGGTTGCTTGCCGCAGCGGGGATCCACACTACTGCCTCGCTGCTGATCGGCCTGCTTTACGGAGCCATGCTGCCCATGTTTCCGAGAAAGCCCATCCTCACCGCCGGGTTTATTGCGCCATTTCTATGGACTGGCCTTCTCTACTCGGCCATCGGCGTCATCAGCCCCATCCTCGACCAGCGCATCAATTGGCTCTGGTTTGTAATCTCCCAGATTGCCTTTGGGCTGGTGGCGGGATTTGTAGTCAATCGGCAAGTGAAAGTGCGGACTGCGCAGTTCCGGGCTCTTCCGTTTGCAGTGCGTGCCGGGTTGCACACCAGCGCCAGAGACGAAGGGGATGACGCTCCATGAACCTGACAGTAACTCGGCTGGCTTTGCTCAAAGCGCTTGTTGCGGTAGCAGGACTTTCCGTCCTCGGATGCAGGCATATCCCCGGCCGCCCTGGCCCAGGACCTCAGGTGGCGCGGCCGGAACAGATCCTGGATTTTGCCGTTTTGTACAAAACAAACTGCTCCGCCTGCCATGGAGAAAACGGCCGGAATGGTGCTGCAATCGCACTCGCCAATCCAGTCTACCTCGGGGTGATTGGCGAGGATAACCTTCGCGAGATTACCTCGAAAGGTGTTGACGGTAAATTGATGCCCGCCTTTGCCAGAAGTGCAGGCGGTACATTGACCGATCAGCAGATCGGTACCCTTGCGCATGGAATAATGCAGCGATGGAACAAGCCTGCATTTCTTTCAACACAAGGTACGCCGGCCTATCGGGCGTCTCAGCCTGGCGACGCTGCGCGTGGTGAGCAGGCATACGGGGAGTTCTGTGCCTCATGTCACGGTGCTCATGGCGAGGGGATGACCGCCACGATCAACGGCAAGAGAACCAAGGTGGGCTCCATTGTCGATGAGTCGTATCTTGCCCTGGTCAGCGATCAGGCCCTGCGGAGTTTCACAATTGCCGGCGTGCCGGAAGGCGTGATGCCGGATTGGCGCACTGACGCCGCAGTTCCAATGAACGACCAACAAATTACTGACGTGGTAGCGTGGCTAGCCACTAAACGCACAACCGATCCTGGACAACCTTACGCGGCGCATCCATAAGCCCGGCGTGAAATCGGCTACATGGCAGGAGTTGTAGAAATGAACCCGAACGAGCTCAATTCGCAGCCCATTTTGAAGGATGAACAAAGTGGTGCCCAGCCTGAGATGACCGAGCTGAGCCGCACCAAACTGGCGGCGCATTCGCGGCGCGCATTCTTGTTCAAGCTGTCTCTGCTTGCCAATGGCGCTGTCGGCGCCGTGCTGGCGGTTCCCATCGTCGGCTACCTGCTGGGACCAGCCCTCAGAAAGAAATCCTCGGATGAGTCATGGGTTGGCCTTGGATCGGTGAGTGGCTTTCCTGAAGGCGAAACCCGGCTGGCCACGTTTCGCAACCCGGTGACCACGGCCTGGGACGGCCAAACGGGCGACATCCCCTGCTGGGTTCGCCGCATTTCGGGCAGAACATTTCAGGTGTTTGCCATCAATTGCGCCCACCTTGGTTGCCCAGTGCGCTGGTTCTCTGAATCCAAGCTCTTTTTGTGTCCGTGCCACGGAGGAGCTTACTACGAAGACGGTTCCCGTGCTTCGGGTCCGCCGGAGCGCGGACTCTTTGAATACGAACACAGGATCGTCGGTGACGCTCTCGAAATCAGCGCAGGGAAGATGCCTACACTTGCGGCACGGGTTTCGAGTATGCAAATCCTAACCCAGATCGCAGGTGTTGGAGCGATGAACGGGGCGGCCGGAGTCCAGAATCAGAAATCGCAGAACCTGAAACCGAGGTGCGGGTCATGCCAGGGATGAAGCAGGCGGGGCTTCGAATATATCGATGGTTTGAAGACCGTCTTGGCCTCGGTAAGCCCATCATCGATGCGGCGGAGCATGACGTGCCCGCTAGCACCGCCAGTTGGTGGTATGTCTTCGGCAGTGCGGCCACGGTGCTGCTGGTTTTGCAGGTCGTGACAGGAGTTCTGCTGGGGCTTGTGTATTCGCCCTCCGCGGGACAGGCCTGGGCCAGTCTGGAGTTTCTCGATCACAGCGTCAGGTTGGGGTGGTTTCTGCGCGCCCTGCACGGCTGGGGATCGGACTTCATGATCGCCATCGTGTTGATCCATCTGGCGCAGGTCTTTCTCTTCGGTGCGTACAAGTTTCCTCGCGAACTCACCTGGATCGTGGGTGTCTTTCTGCTTCTGCTGACGCTGGGAATGGCGTTCACCGGACAGGTTTTACGCTTCGACCAGGACGCCTATTGGGGTCTCGGCATCGGAGCTTCGATCGTCAGCCGTGTTCCTTGGATCGGCGGCTCCCTGGTCAACCTCATGCTCGGCGGACCTATCATCGCTGGACCTACATTGACGCGCTTCTTCGCGCTCCATGTATTCATTATTCCCGGCGTCCTGCTGACCTTGGTCGGCCTTCACTTATGGATGGTTCTTCGACTCGGCATCAATGAATGGCCGATGCCGGGACGCGTAGTCAGCAAGGCCACTTACACACGCGATTATCAGAAACTGACCAAGGATACGGGCATCGCTTTCGTGCCCGATGCCGCCTGGAAGGATGCAATCTTCGCGGCTGCGATCATATTGGCAGTGATGGCTTGCGCTCTTTACTTCGGCCCCTTCGGGCCCACCGGCCAACCGGATCCAACGATCATCCAGACGGCCCCCAAGCCCGACTTCGCATTTCTATGGATATTTGCCGTTCTCGCCTATCTCCCTCCGAGCCTCGAAACTCCAGTCCTGCTCATCATGCCGGTTTTGATTGTGGGAGCCATGCTGCTGTTGCCGCTGCTTTCGAGCCAGGGGGAGAAGCACTGGTCGCGCCGGCCTGTCGCGGTGCTGATGGTCGCAGTCATTGCGGTGACGCTTGGCATCCTCACCCATCTGGGCACAAACACCCCGTGGAGTCCCATCATGGACGCATGGACATCCGATCCCATTCCAACCGCATACCTGGAAGATCGCACGCCTCTCGAGCGGCAAGGCGCAATCCTGCTTCAGGATAAGCAATGCCGCAACTGCCATTCTGTCGGTGGTAAGGGTGGACTTCGCGGACCCGCACTGGATGGCATCGCTAACCGCATGACGGAAGATCAGATCATTCGTCAGGTGCTGCAGGGTGGAGGCAACATGCCGGCCTATGGCGACGCACTCAGCCCCTCGGAAACCACGGCCCTGGTTCGGTTCCTCACCACGCTGCGTTCCGAGAACCAGCCGCCCGCATTCGATGCATCGAGAAGGATGGTAACAACCGAACAGTCACCCGCCGCTCCGACCGGCGCACACTAGCGTCGCAGGCATCGGTCTTCATGGAATCCGCGTCCCAGGCAATCTTCGAAGATTGGTCGCCACCGCTCCTCCTCACCGGGACACTGGTTATTGTCGCTCTGATCTATCTGCGAGGATGGCTTCAGATTCGAAAAACACGATTGTCGAAGTTTCCAAAATGGCGCCTCGTGTCATTCCTCCTTGGGATCGCCTTCATTTGGCTGGCGATAGCGTCTCCTCTCGACGGGTTCGCCGATGCGCTGCTCAGTGCACACATGGTGGAGCACCTGCTGCTGATGTCGTTTGTTCCGCCTTTGCTGCTCATCGGCTGGCCCGTCGTTCCCACGCTTCGCGGTCTGCCACGCGAATTCACCAGGTATATCGTCGGACCGCTCTTTCACCGCCGAAGGCTGCGGCAACTGGGCCACTGGCTCGTCAAGCCGCTCGTGGCCTGGCTCGGCATGAATCTTACTTTCCTGGCCTGGCACATACCGGCAGCCTACGACTTCGCCCTGGAACACGAACACTGGCATGACTTCGAGCATCTCAGTTTCCTGGGCACATCGATACTCTTCTGGTGGCCCCTCATCCGACCTTGGCCATCGCGAGCCAAAGCAATTGGCTGGTTCATGCTGCTCTACCTTGTGATGGCGGACATCGTGAATACAGCACTGTCTGCGTTTCTTGCTTTTTGTGAGCGGCCCGTCTACGGCTATTACCTGAAAAAACCAAACGCCTTCAATATTGCACCAGCGGTCGATCAGCGAGCCGGCGCTGTGATCATGTGGGTGATTGGATCGATGGTCTTTCTTGTCCCGGCGGTGTTCATCACCTACAGACTCCTGCAACAGCACGAGAGGCCTCGTGTTTAGCATGTGGCGCACGCGCTGGTGGACACGTTGTACACGGTTCGACCTGGACCAACGATTGCAGCGTTAGTCGGCAGCAATTCCTTCCGTTAATGGTTCAATGGCGATCGCTCGACCGCCTTTAGTTACCCATTTCTTCGCCCATATCCGCGCGAAACTCTGCATCAGCAGGAAGACAAACATCGCGATTCCGGCATAGATGAGGAAGCCAGTACTGTATGAGCCTGTGCGCTGCTTTGACTGGCCGAGGAGGTTAGGAAGAATCGAGCCACCGAGTGCGCCAATTTCCCCAATCATGCTCCCAGCGACAGCGGTCGTCGCAGGCCACCGCAACGGAACAAGCTGAAAGGTTGCTCCATTGCCCGCTCCAAGCGCCGCAAAGCAGAGCATGAAGAGCAGAGTGGTTGCCAACAGCGATGGCATTTGCATCAGCCCGACGATCCCAACGATCGTGACGACAAAGACAATGTCGAGTGTCCACAGCCCACCGATTCTGTCCGATAGCCAACCACCCAGCACGCGCGTCAGACTTCCGGTGAGCGTAGCCAGCACGGTCAGCGATCCTGCCTGCACTTTGGTGACGTGGAACTGGCTGTAGTAGAAGGACGGAAGGAAGGTGGCCAGTCCGAGAAAGCCGCCGAATGTAATGATGTAAATCATGTTGAAAACCCAACCATCAAGTTCCCAGAGGCATTTCAGATGGCCGGCCAGGGACTGGTGTTCCACGTCGGGCGGTTCTTTGGCAAACAGAATCATGACCAACAGCGGCAGTAGCATCATGATTGCAGCGAAGCCATAGACTGTCTGCCAACCGAAATGCATGGCAAGCCGCGGAGCCAAAAGAGCCGCGAGAGCAGTGCCACTGTTGCCCGCTCCTGCAATTCCCATTGCAAGACCCTTGTACTGCTTCGGAAACCAACCCGACCCCAGAGACAAGGCCACGCCGAAACTGGCTCCGGCGATGCCAAGCAGGACACCCATGGCGAGCACGTTATTGAACGACTTCACAAAAAGGAATCCGTAAAGAAGAGCGAGGACAATGGCGGACATCTCGACGATAGCGGCGCTCTTTCGGCCGATGTATTGAGAGAGTACGCCGAGCGGAAAGCGCATGAGCGCACCGGCCAGGGTCGGCACGGAGACCATCAGCCCGATCTGCCCTGGGGTGAGATGGAACTGCTCGGAGATGAACGGTCCCATCGCACCGTTCAGCACCCAGACAGCAAAGCTGAAATCAAAATAGAGAAAGGCTGCGAGCAGCGTAGGAGGATGTCCCGACTTCATGAATGCCTTGAGATTCGCCATGTATTGACTCCGGGGAAGCTGGATCTTGATGTTGCATGATGCATCCACTCGAAGGATGCCGGGGGGGTGCTCGTCGAGTGCTATTGGGCTCCGGCGTCGCGGCCGGCTGTTCTACTCTTCTGGGAAGCGTGTTCGAATACGGTGAACGCTGTTCGCTCCACGCGCACCGCGCATTGCTTGAAATTAGGTTCGCGCGAAATGGGGTCAAACGCACCCAATGTGACGAGATTCGAATTGTGCTCGGAAAAGTGGAAAGGCATGAAGACCTGGCCTGGCGCGACAATTCCTGTGATGCGTAATTCAAGATTGGGAACGCGACTGCGGCGTGAGATCACTGTGACCTTATCGTGCGCTGTCAATTGCAATCGTTCGGCATCCACTGGGTTCATCTCCAGCCATGCATGGGGCACCATGGTGTTGAGCAGATCAACCTGGGCGGTCTTGGTGCGCGTATGCCAGTGCTCGACCGTTCGGCCTGTATTCAGGATGATGGGGAACTCGTCGTTCGGTTGCTCGGTGAATGGATCGCACGGCACGCAATGCAGGCGCGCTCTTCCATCCTGATTGGGGAAAATGCCGTCTTGATAGAGCCGCTCACCGCCCCACTGAGCACCGCCCTCATCTTCTATCTGTTGCCAGGTGAATTGGCTATAGTCGCATATGCGGCCCTTCGATACTTGCTGCCATTCGAGAAATGCGTCATGCGAGCTTTTCCAGCCGGGAAAGAGGTCATTACGAACGCCGAGGCGCTCGGCAATGTCGAGAAATATATCGAAGTCAGTACGCGCTTCTCCGGGCGGAGCGACGATGGCATTCACTTTGCCGATTCGGCGCTCGGAGTTCGTGTAGGTGCCTTCTTTCTCGCCCCAGATCGCTGCAGGCAAAACCAGGTCAGCGAAGTCGGTGGTGGGTGTGGGATAGAAGCCATCCTGTACTACCAGAAACTCGAGGCTAGTCAACGCTTGTTGAAGCACATCGTAGTTTGGAAACGAGACAACAGGGTTGGTGGCGATAATCCACATCGCTTTGATCTTTCCCGCTACGGCGCCCTCGATAATATCCGGATAAGCTAGTCCGCGCGCGGTGGGGATGCGTTCAACATCGATCTTCCAAATCCTTGCCAACTCCTCACGGTCGGCTGAAACATCGAACTTGCGATAGCCGGGCAAGCTGGAGGTAAAGCCGCTTTCGCGCGTCCCCATCGCGTTGCATTGCCCCGTGATCGAAAATGGCGATGCACCTGCGCGTCCGATGTTGCCCGTAATCAAAGCGAGGTTGTTGATTGCGGCCACGGTTACGGCGCCTTGCGTGGAGTGATTGACGCCCATCGTCCAGCCGATGAAGGCTGCTTTGGCCTTTCCATAAATTCTGGCGGTGTCGACGATTGCCTCCTCGCTCAGTCCTGTGATTGTGGAGACGTACTGCGGATGAAACGTGGACACGTACTCGGCAAACTCTTGGTATCCGCTTGTGTGCGTTTTGATAAAAGCTGGATCGATCAGACCATCGCGGATGAGCACATGTGCTATGCCGTTGATGAGCGCGATATCGCTGCGCGGCTTTACAGGAAGGTGAATGTCGGCCATCATTGCGGTCTTGGTCACGCGTGGGTCGACTACAATCAGTGTCCGATTCTTGTTTCGCTCCAGGCGCTGGCAGAGGATCGGATGATTGTCCGCGATGTTGGCGCCGATAAGCAGAATCACGTCGGCGGTCTCCATGTCGGCGTAAGAGCCGGGAGGTCCGTCGCTGCCAAACGACAGCTTGTAGCCGGAGACCGCGCTGGCCATGCAAAGCGTCGTGTTGCCATCGAAGTTGGATGTGCCAAATCCCAACTGCACCAGCTTGCCGAGCGTGTAAAACTCCTCAGTGACAAGCTGGCCTGTACCGATAACGCCAAGCGACAGCTTTCCATATTTGGCCTGGATCAAGCCGAACTTATTGACCATGGTGTCGAGCGCTTCATGCCAGCTCACTGGAACGAGCTTCCCCTGCTTGCGCAGCAGAGGCTGTCTGGCTCGGCCGGGCGCGATAAGCGTATGATGCTCGCTCAGTCCCTTCGGGCAAAGCTTGCCGCGGTTGACCGGATGATTCTCGTTGCCGCGCACCGCAACGGCCTTCCCGTCCTTGACCCCAACCTCCATGCCGCAGCCAACCGAGCAATATCCGCAAGTGGTCTTCACCCATCTATCGGCAAGACGAGAAGCGGATACTTTGCCGAAGCGTGGGTCATTGGCATAGCTGTACTTCGCGGGTAGTGTATCAATTCCGAGCTTTCGGCGGAGGCGTGCAAGCAGTCGATCGGCGAAGCTCAATGGCGGCCTCCGCGAACGAATGTGAGGGCCATGTTCAAGGGCACGACCGAAACGAAAAAGAGGTATCGCATCAGCAGGGCCGCAATCGTTGCAGCCAGAAAGGCAACGGCATCAAGCCCTGCAAGTGCAAAGAAGCCTGCGACGGCAACAAGAGCGAAGGACGAGAACAGGATGGCCTGCAGGGATTCGGTGGCAAGAAGCGATGCACTGGCGCGGCGTTCAAAGAGTCGAGAAAAGCTGAGGCGGACCCGGCGGACAAGCTGGTTCAGAAACCAGAGCGCAATCGAAATGAGAACCGGGTAGAATCGAAAACTGTCTGAAGGGTGAGAAGAATCGAGCAAATGCGGAAATGCCAGTTTCGTCACCCAAGCGCTGGCCGTTTGAAGCACGGTTGCCAGTAGCGAGCCTAACAACGCAGTGGTAAGAAGGAAATCCAGCGGAGTGTGGATCATGTTCCAGGCGGGACGTGCCGGTACAAGGTAGATGTACGCGCTGGAAATCGTGCCTCCAATCCCCACCACCGCGGCCGTCCAACCGATCGCCTGAAGACTCGCTGGAAGAAAAAGTAAATGCATGGCTGGAAGTGAAACGATGAAGCTGCGCAAGCGCGAATCGGGAAGACTCTCCGTAATTGAAAGTGCGGTGAGTGTGCCGAGCCCCGCAAAGAAGAGGCTATAAAACAGCACTTCTCGACTGATCCATGAACGGCGCCACATCTTCAATGCGCGCCAAGCGTAGGCCGGCCTGCCGAGGTGCATTGCGGAAACAGTCAACGCCACAGATGCAATCAGCAGGAGTGCAACCATGCTGATTTCAGAGATAGTTTTATTCAGCAACTCAAAGATCAATGCGCCGGAGACAGCCTGCATGAGTGTGGTCATGAAGACCAGCGAGAGGTGAGCATGTTCCGGTTGGATGTGGCCCAGATCCACACGCTCTAACTGGAGGGCGCCTGATTCGGGGAGCGTAATGCGGGTGGTCGAAATGGTGTGACCGGCGGCCGGCATCCCAGGAGACTCGGCTCCTGTGTAGTCCTTGCGCCACTCCGCCATGTTCACGATCTCGATTTCAATGGCCGACTCTGGACAGGCGTTCACACAGGCCGGCTCAAGACCATCCTCAAGGCGGCCATGGCACATGTCGCATTTGCCCACCACACCGCGCTCCGGATTGAACTGCGGGACACTATAGGGGCAGTTCCATACGCAGTACTGGCAGCCAATGCACGCGTCCGCGGAATGCAGGACAATGCCCGTGGCTGGATCTTTTGTGTACGCCTCGACCGGGCACCCCTTCACGCATTCCGCATCCAGACAGTGATTGCATCCCATCGACAAGTAGCTGCGTTGCGTGTCGGGCCATGTTCCTCCTTCAATCTCACCAAAGCGCCTCCAGTGAATCTCGGCTGGATTGCCGTTCTGCTCATTGCAGGCAATCTCGCAGGAGCGGCAGCCGATGCACTTGGTCATGTTGAAGTGAAAGCGATACTGTTCACCCTCCTCCAATTCGCGCTTTGGAATGAGGCCTGGCGCAGGGATCGGCGGCCATTCCAAAACGCGCGCAGAAGCGACCAAATCAAAGATCGAGTCCCGGCCGGACTCTGACGCGTCAGTGGTCAGTCGCACCAACCCGTTGGCATCGGCTGTGAATGCGCGTTCGTGCAGTGGCAAGGCCATAGGGTCTCTGTTCTCGTCCGGTTGTGTTTCGGTTGCTTTAATCAGGCTTGCTCAGATGTCAATAAACATCGCGGTGGTAACGGTGTTGTTCCTTCAGCGAGTGCACGTATTCTTCGGCTGCCTCGTTGCTCATTCCGCCTTGTTTGGCAACGATGCTCTGGATGGCTGCATGAACATCCTTAGCCATCCGGGAAGCATCGCCACATACGTAGACGCTTGCTCCCTCCTGCAACCAACTCCAGAATGTCTGCGCCTGCTCCAGCATTCTGTCCTGTACGTAGATCTTGCGGTCCTGGTCGCGAGAGAAGGCGGTATCGAGCCGCGTTAAATGTCCGTCTGCCTGCATGGCCTCAAGCTCCTCACGATAGAGATAGTCGGTAGAGGCGCTTCGCTCGCCAAAAAAAAGCCAGTTTCGGCCTGATGCTCCAATTGCTCGGCGCTCATGCAGGAAGCCGCGAAAAGGCGCAATGCCCGTGCCGGGTCCGATCATGATGATCGGGGCGCACGAATCCGCCGGCAGACGAAACTTCTTGTTGGGTTGAATGTAAATAGGCAGATGATCTGAAACGGAAGCGCGATCTGCAAAAAGAGTCGAGCAGACCCCGCCACGTTCCCGGTTATGCGCGTGAAAGCGTACAACTGCAACGGTGGTATGAATCTCTCCTGCATGAGCTGCGGGACTGGATGAGATTGAATAGAGACGGGGCGTGAGCTTGGGCAGCATGGTCACGAGATCAGCCGGATCTTCGATGACTCCGGGAAATTCCAGCAGAAGATCGATCAGTCCACGATCATAGACATAGCTTTCCAAGCGGGCCTGATGCTCGGGGGCAAGCAAATCAAGAAGCCCCTTACACTGGCCAATTTTTGCATAGTCGGTAACGATTCTACGATTGAGACGCGTAATCTGTCGGTGGTGCGTGAGTGCATCATGAAGCGTCGTTGATTCAGGCTTGCCGCAGGTAACCTGTTCATTGCCGTTGAATCCGGCGCATTGCAGAACCTCGGCAACCAGATTGAGATCGTTCCTGGGAATAACTCCGCAGGCATCGCCCGCCTCATACGTCATTCCAGTGCCTTCAATCGAAAACGCAAGATGCAGTGTCGCCTTACTGGATTCCTTGCGCGTCAGGCGCTTCTTGTCTACAACGGGCGCAAACACGGGGTTTTCGCGTGAAAATGCCATTGCGGGAGGCTGCTTGTTGTCAATGGAGGCAGGGCGCGAAGCAGGTTCGATCGGCTTGTGTCCATTGCCGACTTCCTGCAAGCGAGGCATCAATGATGCTTTCCATTGAGCGAATGGCTCGTCCACTTCCACATCGCATTCGGCCCGGTTGCAGATGCGATTAGCGCCCAGTGAGGCCAGCTTCGTGTCGAGGTCGATGCCGAACTTGCAGAAATGCTCATAGTGCCGATCGCCGAGCGCGAATACCGCGTAGGACAGCTTATCGTAGCGGGGGAAATGCTCCAGGCAGAGTTCCTCATAGAAAGGCCGCACTCCATCTGGAGCTTCGCCCTCACCATACGTGCTTGCGATGAGGAGGGCGTATTTCTCGGCAGCTAAGGCTGCCGGCGTGTAACCAACCAGGGTTGAAACCGCGGGAACATGTCCCTGGGCCTTCAACTCTTTCGCGAGTTTGCGAGCCAATCCTTCAGCGGTTCCGGACTGCGATGCGTAGAGGACGGCGATGCGATGCGAGGTCTTCGCCTCCCTTGTGAGGGACGCCGGCGCAGCGGAGAAGATGCCCGCCAACATGCCATTCAGCCAGGCCCGCTGTTCTGGCGTGAAGGGAGCATTGTCCGGAATGTAGGGAATTGTTGCGCTCATGGCTATGCCTGCTCCTTTGTCGCGCAGAAGGATTTGAGTTCTGCAATGCTATGCCGGCGGCTGAAATCCAGGAAGGATTCGTTTGCATTACGTTGCTCTATGTATGCGCCGAAAAGCCGCTCCATGATTGCAGGTAATTGGCTGTAAGGGATGGCCGCAATCAATTCGCGCCCGAGACCCTGATCCTGATCGGAGCCGCCGCCAAGAAAGACCTGGTAGCCCTCTTCGCCGGCGACCTTTGTTCCCAGCAGACCGATATCGCCAATGTAGTGCTGCGCGCATGAGTGAGGACAACCTGTTACATGCAGATTGACGGGCTGCTCAATCTTGAACCGCGAATCTAGAGAATTGGCCAGCTCAACCGCATGAGTCTTGGTGTCGGAAGCGGCGTAGCGGCAGCCGCTATTGCCGGTGCAAGCGACCGTTCCACTCAACACAGTGCCGGCGCTGTAATGGAGACCCACAGCGCGAACTGCCGCCAGAGCCGTCTCCAGACGGTCGTTGGGAATGTTTGGAATGAGCAGATTCTGCCAAACGGTCAGCCGCAATTCGCCGTTTCCAAAGCTATCAGCAATGTGGGCGAGGACATGCATCTGCTCTGCGGGAAGACGCCCCACCGGGACGGAAACGCCGATGTAGTGCAAACCCGGCTGACGTTGCGGATGCACGCCAATATGGCCAGCACGATCAATCGGATTGCGGGGCTCACATTCGGCCTCAGGAAAACGGATGACGGGAAACGCGAGACGTTTTTCGGTTTCTTCCAGGAACTTGTCCACGCCCCAGCGATCTATCAGGTACTTCAATCGCGCCTTTTTACGATCCGTTCGGTCGCCATTCTCGCTGAAGATGCGAATCATGGCGGCGGCTACGGCAACCGTCTGCTCCGGGCGCAGCAGCAAACCGCAATCGGTGGCGAATTGCTTGTGTCCGGTGATGCCGCACAACAGTATGCGGAAGTAGACTCCTGCGGGAATACTGCGGCCTTCGCCAACGCGCACAGCGATGAAGCCGATGTCATTCGTATCGGCGACGACACCGATTGCGCCGCCGTTGTCGAAGGCAACATTGAACTTTCTGGGCAGACCGTACATATCGCGCGAGTTCAGAATGTAGTTGTGCAGCGCTTCGGCCAGCGGCGCAACGTCGTAGAGTTCGGTTGGATCGAGGCCGGTGATAGGCGACGCGGTTATGTTGCGGATATTGTCGGCGCCTGATCCGCGAGAACTCATGCCAAGTGCTTGCACTTTGGTGAGCACGCGCACAATGTCTTTCGGCTGAAACTCTCGAATCTGCAGGTTAGCGCGCGTCGTGAGGTCGGCCCGTCCGGAGCCCCACTCAGATGCCATGTCTGCCAGTCCGTGCATCTGGCGTGCCGTCAGAATACCGCCAGGAACCCGCATGCGCAGCATGAAGGAGTCCTGCGCCGGTGCTACATAAAACAGGCCGTGAAACTTGAATCGAAACAGATCATCTGCTGCGGGAGCCCGGTTCTCGTCGGCATGTGCAACCAGTCTGTCCCAAATGTCGAGCGGATTCTGCTCATACTTCCACACTTCCTCGCGGCAGAGATCCGAAACCGGAGTCCCGTAATAGCTCGCTTCCATCTTCTCTGCCTTATTGGCAGCGCCGGAAGCAGGATCGCACGTGATGAGGCCCGAATTCATCTGACCGACGAAGGGCTGCGCGCCTCGTTGCACCGCACCCGCGAAGAAGCCCAGAAGATATTGCTTCTGCTCGGCTGTGAATTCCGTTGAACTGGTTGCTGAAAGTACTTCCATGCCATGTCCTTTGGAACACTCGCGGCCGCACGCATCCGGCAGGAATGTTCAGTTGATCGTCGATTTGCACAAAGGTGCAGATCAACGTCGAGACTTCGGTGAACGCCGCAATCGGTGCGGATGATTCACGCTCGTCAAGGAGCATGGAACTAAAGGTTGTGACTTTCGAGAGGCCAACACAGCATGGTGCCGGCTTTGGGGAAGCCGGGGAAAGGACATCCCCAGCCTGGGTAGATACTAACGCCCTCCGCATAAAGATCGAGTAAAGAACTGCATTTTTCCGCGAATCTTGCGATATGAACTATCGGTGTCTAGAATCACAGCATCCGGCGCCGCAAATCGCCAGTTTCCCCGGATATTGCGTGCGTGCCATGGGCGTGGATGCCGGTGCAACTAAAGACAGTCATAGAGATTTCAGAAGCGCACGAGATTTGTGACGCGCTTGGGAGAGTGCATTTGGCTCATGCGAACTTCAAGGGACTACGCGTACTTTCGCTCGAGTCCCGTCGTTCCATCGAGGTCGCCAAACTCATCCGCACTTATGGCGGAGAGCCTTTTCTTGTGCCCTGCATGCGCGAGATTCCCCTCTCGTCCAATACAGATGCGCTGGCCTTTTCCGATGCGTTGCTACGCGGCGAGTTTGACCTCGTTGTCTTTTTTACTGGCATCGGAGTGCGCGCTTTGGTGGACGCGGTGGCCACGAAGTACGACCGCGAAACGTTTCTCGAAGCTCTCCGAAAGATCAAAGTAGCCGCACGCGGCCCAAAGCCATACACAGCGTTGCGAGAACTCAAGGTGCCAGTCACAGTAACAGCTCCCGAGCCTGCAACCTGGCGGGAACTAATGCAAGTGATCGAGGAGGAGTTCGGCCCTTCGCTGGCGAAGATGCGGGTCGCGGTTCAGGAGTATGGAGCGTCCAATCCCGAATTCCTGATGGACCTTACCTTGAAATGTGGTTCTTTGGTCAAGGTTCCCGTTTATCAGTGGGCGTTGCCGGAAGACCTAGCGCCTCTGGAAGAATGCGTGCAGGGAATTGCTCGCGGCGTCTATGATGTTCTGCTTTTCATGACGGCGGTGCAGGTGATTCATCTCTTCCAGGTTGCAGAGCGGATGCAGTGTGTCGCCGAGATGCGTGCGGGATTGCTCTCCATGGTCATCATCTCAATTGGGCCAACCACTTCAGAAGAGTTGACGCATTATGGGATCACACCCGACTTTGAGCCTTCCCGTCCCAAGATGAGTTTCATTGTCAACGAGGCCGCACAGTATGCGGGGAAAGTTCTCGAACAAAAGCGCGGCGGAGAGGCTCTCAATCGAGCAGCCCTGCCGAATCCGGAATTGACGGGGCGCTCGTCATCATCTCCCTCGCCATCCGCGGCTCAGGACAAACCGCTTGTGCCTCGAATAGCCTTGTCTACGCCCACCATGGCGGGCTTCCGTGATGGTCTTACGCAAATTGACTTTCTGCACGAGATCAGCAGCCGCATTGCCGCAGCCGATTCCTTCCACATTGTTCTCAACCGCATTGTTGAGTTTGTAACTTCGGCGATCCCCTGCGATTCCTGCTTCATCTATGTGTTGGATGATGACAAACTGGTTCTGCGAGCTTCGAAGAATCCACACGCAGATCTTGTAGACCATCTCGGCGTTCAGTTTGGACAGGGCATTACAGGTTGGGTAGCGGAACATCGCGAACCAGTAGCGATTGCAGCGAATGCCTCGAATGACCCGCGTTTCAAGGCGTTCAAGAATCTGCCCGAAGACCACTTTGAAGCCATGCTTTGCACTCCAATTCTCTGCGCCAGCAAAGTGGTGGGGGTCATCAATCTGCAACACCGCCTCACCTATCAGCATTCCGCAAACGAGGTTCGCCTGCTTTCCATGCTCGGATTTCTGGTTGGTGCGGAGATTGAGCGGGCGCGCCTGGAATCGGAAAATGTCCAGCTCTCCGGAAGGCTCGAGACGCGCAAGGTGCTGGACCGTGCGAAGGGTATTCTTCAACGCGATCTTTCACTGAATGAGGACGAGGCTTACCGCGCCATGCAAACGGAAAGCCGGCAACGCCGCAAGTCCATGCGTGAGATCGCCGAAGCAATTATTTTGGGCGAGGATCTCAGGAAATCGCAATCCGAGAGCGGCGAAACGAAGCATTCCAACGCCGCAGCAAGCGGTCCAGACCAACAACGCAGGAGCAAGGTCTAACGTGATGCGCAATTGCTGTCTCGCCCACTAATCTGGCTCGGCTTTCCGGCGCCTTCGGGATTAGGAGCCGGACGCCTCCAATTCTATTGCGCGAGGAAACAGGATGTTGTTCTCCAGATGAATATGCTGGTGGAGATCCTGCTCGAAGTCTCTCAGGCCGTCATAAAAAGCGTGGTACGTGGGGCAAGCGCCAGCGGGTGTAGTGAAGCTGTGGCTCAGGCACCGAATCTCGGCAAGCAGCGCTCCAGCTGCATCGTGCTCCTGGGTCATCATCGCGATCGGATTGGCAACTGTGCCAAAGCATCCATGAGGTTTTGCGCTGCCATTTGCTAAGGCGCGCTCCAGCAGGACCACGTACGGAAACAGTATCTCCTCTTCCTTGGCCAGATGATGGGTCAACTCTTCGTCCAGCTTCGCCAATGTTGCCTGAATCACCGGCAATTCTGCCGTCGTCGCACCGTGACGGTCCACGACTTTCTGCGCCAGAGTTGCCAGCCGCGGAAGCTCTCTTTTCACGTACGCGTGGTGTGTGTCTACGATGTGCCTGCTGAGGCTTTCCAAAGATGCGTGTGTGAAGTCAGCGACGACTGGAGAGGGCAATAGTGCTGCGAACTCCAGCGCCGCAATCACTGTATCGACCTCGAGATGTCCTGCGGCGCAGGCCTCGGCGAGTGGTTTGCGGCCGCCACAGCAATAATCAATTCCATACTTTTCGAAGACACGAATAGAGGACGGATGCTCCAGTGCAATTTCTCGAACGGTTTGAGCGGTGGTTGTCATAACTTTCTCCTCGATTCCAACGTTAGAACAGCTACTATGTTGGCTGCAGCGACTTTGGTCACTGGAAGCAAGAGTAGGCTTTATGCGCTGCCTTCGAGCTGGTTTTTCGTCGAAGGCAACGCATGGACAAATGCAAGCCGATTAGCGGCCGGCGAGTGCCGCTTCGCGCTCTTCGCATTTCTCGCTCAGTGAATGAGCCAAGCCGGTGGGTTCTTCCTTTTCATAGGAGTGCCCGGTCAGAAGTCCGAGCACGAACCACGCGAACAGAACCGCTCCGATCGCGAACAGAATGTCTCCCGGAACGCGCATCCAGCGTAGCGTTTGCATGGTGCCCGACTGCATGAACTCGGCTGATCGCGCATACCATGTCCCGTGTTCGATGGATGCCCAGGCCTGCAGCAGTCCCACTGGCAGCATGCTGAGAATGACCATGAAGATCAGACCCAGGTTGAGGGACCAGAAAGAAAGCTTCAGTGGTCCCTGCTTCCATTTGCGCCCCGGCTTGAGCGCGCGCAGGCAGAACAGCGTCAGGCCCAAGCCAAGCATTCCATATACGCCGAACAAAGCCGTGTGGCCGTGAACAGGGGTGAGGTTAGGTCCCTGCACGTAGTAAAGGGAGATTGGAGGATTGATGAGGAAACCGAAGAGGCCGGCTCCCACCAAGTTCCAGAATGCAACCGCAACGAAGAAGTAAATCGGCCACTGGTAGTTTGCAATCCACTGCGATTTCTTCGTTGGCTGCGCGAGGCGGATGTTCTCCCAGGCTTCGTAACCAATCAGCGTTAAAGGCACAACCTCGAATGCGCTGAAGATAGCGCCGAGACCGATTACGGCGGGGGTCGCACCTGCAAAGTAAAGGTGATGGAAGGTACCGATGATTCCACCGGAAAGGAAGATGATCGTCGAAAATAGCGCCGCCTTGGTCGCGGTGCGAATCTCGATGAGTTTGAGTCGAGTGAAGAGGAACCCAATCACTACCGTCGCGAAGACTTCAAAGAATCCTTCAACCCAGAGGTGAACCACCCACCAACGCCAATACTCGGCAGTCACGAGATGGCTGCGCTGACCATACATCAGGCCTGCCGAGTAGAAGAGCGGAATGGCAATGCTGGAGATGAGGAACAGGACCAGAAGCGACCGGTCTTCGCTCTTGCGATCCAGAGCCGGCTTGAGGGCTGCAACCATCAGAACCAGCCATAGAACCAGGCCGATAAACAACAGAATTTGCCAGAATCGTCCGAGGTCGACATATTCATAGCCCTGGCTGCCGAACCAGAACCACATATTGCCAAGACGCTGCTGAATACCTAGCCACTCGCCGGCAAGCGATCCGCCGACCACAAGGATCAGTGCTCCAAAGAGGACATTCACGCCTAGTCGTTGGTACTTTGGCTCATGCCCGCTGACGGCCGGTCCCACGTAGAGGCCTGTTGCCAACCATGATGTAGCAATCCAGAAGATGGCAATCTGCAGGTGCCAGGTACGAGTGACCGCATAGGGTAGGTACTTGTCCAGAGGGAAGCCATAGAAGCCGTGGCCCTCGACCCCATAATGCGCCGTCAAGATGCCCATAAGAACCTGGACGCCCCAAAGAATCACCACAACGAAGAAATACTTGAGGGTCGCGCGCTGCGACGATGTTGGTTGAAAAGCGAGGAAGGGATCCTTCTCAGGATACGGCCCGTGGACGAGGATCTTTTCCTGTGAGGCATACCACCACACCAAGCCGCCGATGCCAGCCAACAAACCGACGAAGCTGAGAACACTCCAGAGGACGGCCCCGGACGTAGGAACATTTCCAATCAGGTGCTCATGCGGCCAGTTGTTGGTGTAAGTCGTCTCGGAGCCTGGGCGATTCGTTCCGCAAGCCCACGCTGTCCACCAGAAGAATGCGGCCAGTTGCTTCTGCTTTGCTACGCTGGTCAATGCACCGTTTGGAATGGCGTACTCGGACCGGCCAGTCGCAAAAACGTCGCTGTAGTAGAGTCGAAGTTGCTCGAATGCTGCAGCGCGGTCGGCACTTAGCGTGACCCGATTGCGCGAAGCGTCGTAGGTATTGGTACGCATCTCACGAATCAATCGTGCCTTGATCACGGCCTGCTGATCCAGCCCCAAAGCATCGAAGTTGGATGCGCCGTCTCTCACGGCCCAGGTGTTAAGCAGAATCTCCGATTCCCGGTGTAACCAGTCCGCGCTCCAGTCGGGTGCAACATAGGCGCCGTGACCCCAGACTGTACCGATCTCCTGGCCTCCGATGGATTGCCAGACACCCTGCCCATCGGTGATGGAACTGCCGGTGAAGAGAAGCTGCCCATCGGCCGAATAGACATCCGGGAGAGGCGGAGCTTCGCTGATCATCTTTCGCCCTACTCCTCCGAGCACGGCAAACGATCCAATGATGACGATGGCCAATGCCACCCAATAACGCTTATAGGACATGATGTCTCCTCGATGAAATCCGCAAGAAAGGTGGTGCTCTGGAACAACCGTACCGTCAGGTGTTCTCTGTTGCAGGGACTTAAGTCACAGGAAGGAGACGGACTCTCACTTATTCTTCGGACAGGTGATCTCCGGTTCGA
>Ga0187847_10001135_pt1 | contig 25341 bp, 32 predicted proteins | sample June2016WEW_4_10_FD_132458 | JGI IMG/M metagenome (GOLD analysis project Ga0187847, IMG submission 132458) | Peatland microbial communities from SPRUCE experiment site at the Marcell Experimental Forest, Minnesota, USA - June2016WEW_4_10 | ecosystem: Environmental > Terrestrial > Soil >...
CGCTCCAAACAAGCCCTCGACCAGGCCATCACCCAAATGCTCCCATGCATTACTCCTCAAGACGCTCAGGCGTGGTTCAGACTCCGCTTTGGCACATTATAGTAACGATGCTATTGCTCTAGTCTCGCCAGCCGATATTCTACTTACCGGCAATTTCCGGAAGGATGTGAGTATGGCATTAATGACATGGAATAACAGCTACTCTGTGGGCGTGCAGTCATTGGACAAAGAGCATGCCGCCCTGTTTGAAATCCTGAACGGCCTCTACGACGCGATGAAGAAAGGCCAGGCGCAGGTGGTGACAGGCCCGCTGTTGAACAAGCTGGTGGACTATACGCGCCGCCATTTTGCGACGGAAGAAGCAATCATGACCAACACCCGTTTTCCGAAGTTGGCTGAGCACCGCACCGAACATCACAGCCTCATCAAACAAGTTGAGCAATTTGTTTCCCGTTTCGAGCGGGGCGATGTGATGCTGAGCATTGATTTGTTTAACTTCCTGCGTGACTGGCTTTCCACCCACATTCTGAAGATGGACAAGGGGTACAGTTTCTGGATGAACGAGCACGGCATTCGCTGATTTCGAGCCGGAGCCGCTCACTTTTTTCGCTGGCCAGCCGATATTCTCGTTACCGGCGAATTCCGGTGGGGGGCGCAGATGGCGCTGATGACCTGGGACCAAAACTTCTCCGTGGGTGTGCAGACGCTGGACAATCAGCACACCGTTCTGTTCGACATTTTGAACGAACTACACGCCGCGATGATGAAAGGCCAGGCGCAGAGTCTGACCGGCCCGCTGCTGAAAAATTTGGCGCACTACACGCGCAACCACTTTGCGGCGGAAGAGGCGATGATGGCGGCCTCGAAATATCCCGGCCTGACCGACCACAAGGTCAAGCACTGCGAGCTGGTCAAACAGGTCGAGGACTATGTTACCCGCTTCGAAAAGGGCGAAATCACGCTCAACCTTTACCTGCTCAACTTTTTGCGCGACTGGCTCACCAACCACATTCAGAAAGTGGACAAGGAGTACAGCCCCTGGCTCAACGCGCGCGGCCTGCACTAGAGCGACTTTTCGGATTATGCCTCGAACGATAGTTGCGCCGTGGCCCATGTGGGAGAAATCGGCTTCGGCTCCGAGGCCAGTTCGTAGACCAATCGTTCCAGCACCAGCCGCTTATCGGGCGGCGAGGAGCGCAATTCCAGATCGGCGCGGGCAACCAGCTTGAGCGCCCGCGTCAACTCGCGCCGGCTCTTGTAGCGCCTGGCCTGGCGGATCAAATCGTCGGCGGCAAAGGGCGGCATGCGAAAGCCTTGCCACAACGCCTGCCAGATGGCGCGCGAATCGCGCACATTCTTTTCTAGAATCACCAGCATCTGGCGGAAGGTTCGCGCCAGCATGTAAAGATGGCCGATGGCCGCGTCCTCACCTGCGTGGGAACTATTCAGAAGACCTTGCAGCAGCGCCAGTGCTCGTGCCCGGTCGTGAGCGCTGATAGCGTCGGTCAGCTCGTAGAGCGAGCGCTGCTTGGCGGCCAGCACCATGGTCTCCACATCGCCCAGCGTGATGCGCCCGTGTCCCAGCGTATAGAGCAACAGCTTCTCAAGTTCGGAAGAGATAAGCATCATATCCGCGCCCAGCGCATCCACCAGCTCGCGGGCCGCATCGGCTTCCACGCGTGCATCGGACTCCTGCGCCGTCGCCACCACCCAGCGCATCGCGTCGTCCTCGTTTACCCGCGCCAACTCGACCATGCCGCAATGCTCGCCGAGCGTCTCGGTGAGCCGCTCGAAGCGATTCTTGTCGTCCATCTCCATGCGCCGCGCGTCGCTGGGGATGCGCACAAAATCGGCGACAAAAATAATCAACGCTTGCGGATTCGGCGAACGAAAATAGCGATCGAGTGCCGCAAACTCATCTTTTTTTGCTCCGCGTGTGTAAAGTTGGCGAACGTTGCGCACAAAAATTGCCTGAAACGGCGCCATCAACGAGGGCGTTTGCGCGCGATCCAGCACCTCGAAGATCGAGGTTCCGCTCAGGTCCAGATCGGACAGGCAAAAATCTCTCAGGTCCGGCGGCACAAAAGCCTTGAGAACGGCAGCGCGGCAGCGATCCATGAGAAATGCTTCGTCGCCGGCCAGCACGTAACCGGGCTTCAGCGGCGCCTTGCCAGCGGCCGCGGCCTCGATCTCCGCCACAAAGCGGCTCATCGCGGCAAAGCCAGCACCCCATCGCGCGCCGCTCACGGGGTGAGTCTCCCGCATATGTATGTGTCGATCATGCGCCTCCAGAATACCCTTCCCAGCGTGTCGAGGCCAGCGGAATTCACCAAGACGTCCCCTCAGAACCCTTCCAGTACATCAGCCACCAACTGCCGTGCGAACTCCCGCGAGAGGCGCTCAACAGCCGCTGGGCTCTCCTCGAAAAAACTCGGCAGATCAGTGGTGGATTGGTACTGCTGGCGAAAAACGTAATTCTTGTTATCGTATAGAACCTTGCCATCTCGTCCCGTGACCGTGACAGAAACTATCAAGGTGATGAGAAAGCTGGATGACTGCTGCGTCGAGGAGTTATAGGTGAGCGGCGCCACCGTCTCCTTGAGAATCGTCCCGTGTAACACCGCATCCGGATCTCCGTTCGCGTCGGGAGTTACTCGCAAGCGGGTACGCGTGGCAAACTCGCGGATCACCGCCTGGGTCATCGTCACCTCAGTGTGATACGCCTCGGTGTGTGTGGCGAAGACCGGTACGGCAAGCGTGCGAACCCCGGACGGCAGATGCGTGGCCTCGCCCAGCGTGTGGTATCCGCAACCGGAGAGCGAGAGCAGCGCAAACGCGATCAGAGCAATTGCAAACAGGCGCATAACTCATCTTATCGCGCAGCCCTACACCCAGGCGGTGGCTAACATACCCAGTCCCAAGGCGGAGAGCTTGAGGCCGTCGGCGCGTTCCTTGAAGTAGAGTTCGTTGAGTTGTTCATAGTCCTGCTGCGCGACGCGCTGAAATCCTGCGCGTCGCAATTCGGCTTCCAACGTCGCCGGTGTAAAGAAGAGCTGGAATGGCTCGCCGGCGGCTTCAACGCGCCCGGCTAGCGCGTCGAATGCCTTGCGGCCGAGCGGGCTCAGCGTCTCCGGCGCGACAGCGTAATCGAAGCTGACAGCACTCCCGTCGGGCAATTGGGCGATGGCTTTCAGCGTGGCGCGAAAGGCGGCGAGCGTCAAGTAAGGCACGACTCCAAGCCAGCTGAAGAACGCAGGCCTGCGGGCATCAAATCCCGCCTCAGCCAATCCGTCAGATAAAGTCATATGCTCAAAATCCAGCGGAACAAAGGTCAAGTTCTCCGGCAGGACGATTGCCGCCTCGGTGAGCATCGCGCGCTTCCACCCCTGTGTAGCGGGAAAATCCACCTCGAAGACTCGCAAGGAGTGAAAGGGATTGCGATACGCGAAGGTGTCCAATCCCGCGCCGAGAATTACGTACTGGGTGACACCCCGAGCCACGGCCGCCGCCAATTGGTCTTCCGCATAGCGGCTGCGCACCGCCATGGAAGCACGAAAATCCCGTGCCACCCGATGCATCGCGCGCTCCATATGACGCGGATATCCCGATCCCACCAGACGCACAGCGATGGGATCGTCTAGAACCGGGGGCCGATCCATCAATTGATGCGCAGCGCGGCGGATTGCCACACCCAGAGCGGTCTTGCTGGCACGGCCAGTCTGCATAAAGTCGAGTGTAGATGATTCCCGGGCAGCGCGGACGAGTACCATATCACCCATGAACTGGATTGCATGGGCACTGCTCTCTGCAGCCTTTGCCGCCGCCACGGCTTTGCTGGCCAAGGTAGGCGTGGCGCACGTGGACTCGAACCTGGCCATGGCGTTGCGCACCAGCGTGGTGGTGGTCTTTGCCTGGGGCATCGTCTTCGCGTTTGCGCGGCACGGCACTGGCGGCTTGGCGGAGATTCGTTCGCTTGATCGCCGAACGATATTATTTCTAGTGCTCTCGGGCCTCGCAACTGGATTGTCATGGCTGTGCTACTTTCGCGCTTTGCAACTCGGTCCAGCCTCGCGCGTGGCTCCGCTCGACAAGCTTAGCGTCCCCTTGGTCATCGTCTTTGCATGGCTGCTGCTGGGCGAGAAGCTCACCGCTTCGGCGTTGCTGGGCGGCCTGCTCATCACTGCTGGAGCGGTTGTCATTGCGTTGGGCTGACGGCATCAACTTCACGACGCAGCTTCCCTATACTGAAAAGAGAATGTAGTTCATGAAAAGGGCGTGCTACATTCTTCGCGCATTTTGCGGGGGCGAAAAGCAAGAGAGTATGACCGACAAAACCCAATCCGAATCGCATTCAACGCCGCAGAGTGCAGATGTTACATTGCCGCGCCGCATCGTCCTAACCGGCTTCATGGGATCGGGCAAAACGACCGTTGGCCCGATGGTTGCTGCACGCCTGGGATGGAGCTTTATCGATGTGGACGACGCAATCGAGACCGAGGCCGGCGCGACCATCGCTGAGATCTTTGCGCGCCACGGCGAAGCAGCATTTCGCGAGCAGGAACACGCGGCGATCGCGCGTCTGGCTGCGGGCGACGCGCTGGTACTAGCTCTGGGGGGCGGAGCCATCGAGCACACTCGAACACGCGAACTGCTACTCAGCGCCCCAGACACGCTGCTGGTGCATCTCGAAGTGGAACTGGCTACCACGCTTGATCGTTGCCGCGGTACCGAGCAGACTCGCCCCATCCTCGCCGATCAGGCCAACCTCGAAAGCCGCTATCTGCGCCGCTTGCCGCTCTATCGCACAGCGCACGTGTCGATTTCAGTCGACGCACTCACTCCGGAGCAGGTAGTGGAAGCGATTCTAAGCAGTCCAAATCGCCGCTAACTCGCTATTCTCGCGATGTGGGAACTAACTTGCACCATAATCGATAACTTCCCAAATTGCATCGCATCATTCTGCACGAGTGCAATCCACAGGGCTGTGGAAAAATTTCCGCACTCGTAATCTTGCGCGCACTCCCTTTTGGATCGAAGATCGATTACGTAGGGGGTTCAGCCATGATGTTTCCCGACACGAGCAACGAACAGCAGTACGCCGCTCTTCGTCAAGCCGCTGAACGAGCCCGCCGTCTCGCCAACCCTCAACACGAGTACGAGCAAGCAGCGTGTAGACCTGTGCCCTCGATGTGGGAAGGATTCCGTTCAGCCGGGATGCTTGCTCTGTCGCGCTTCGAATCAACCCCCGAAGAGCATTCCATCGTGAGCCACTGATCACTGTCATTGCAGAATCGGAATCCCTGCAATTCGCTTCTGCCATTTTGCCGGCCCCGTCTGGTGCACGCTCGTGCCTTTTGAATCCACAGCTACGGTCACCGGCATATCCCGCACATCGAATTCATAAATCGCTTCCATGCCCAGGTCGGCGAACGCCAGCACGCGCGCGCCGTGAATAGCCTTCGAAATCAGGTAAGCCGCGCCGCCCACCGCCATCAGGTAGACCGCGCCAAACTCGCGAATGGCATCGATCGCCGCCGGCCCGCGTTCGGACTTGCCCACCATGCCCAAGAGGCCCGTCTCGGCCAGCATCTGCCGCGTGAACTTATCCATCCGAGTCGCTGTTGTCGGCCCCGCCGGGCCTATTACCTCTTCGCGTACTGGATCCACCGGGCCCACATAGTAGATGAATCGCCCGTGGAAATCCACCGGCAGTTTCTCGCCCCGGTCGAGCATGTCTACAATGCGCTTATGTGCGGCATCGCGGCCGGTCAGTAACTTGCCAGTCAGCAGAACCACCTCTCCCGGCTTCCACTTAGCGGTCTCGGCACGGGTCACCGTGTCCAGATTCACTCGCCGTGCCGCCGACACGTCATAGGTCAACTTGGGCCAGTTATCCAGGTTCGGTGGGTCGAGATATACCGGCCCCGAACCATCCAGCACAAAGTGTGCGTGCCGCGTTGCAGCGCAATTGGGAATCATTGCTACCGGTAAGTTGACAGCGTGCGTTGGATAATCGAGCACCTTCACGTCGAGAACAGTAGTTAGCCCGCCCAATCCCTGCGCGCCGATCCCCAGCCGGTTTACTTTGTCATATAACTCAAGGCGTAACTCCTCGGCGCGATTCTTGGCTCCGCGAGCTTTCAACTCCTGAATGTCGATGGGGTCCATCAACGATTGCTTGGCCAGCAGCACGGCTTTCTCCGCAGTGCCACCGATGCCGATCCCTAACATCCCCGGCGGGCACCACCCTGCACCCATCGTCGGCACAGTCTTCAGCACCCATTCCACAATCGAGTCGGAAGGGTCAAGCATGATGAACTTACTCTTCGCTTCCGAGCCACCGCCCTTGGCCGCTACCGTAACATCGACGGTCGCGCCCTTCACTAACTCCACCGTCACACAGGCCGGCGTATTGTCCTTGGTGTTTTTGCGTGCTCCTGCCGGATCAGCCAGAATCGAAGCCCGCAGCTTGTTATCCGGATCGAGATAAGCCCGCCGCACGCCCTCATCTACCATTGTTTGAATATCCTTTGGCTCCTCGCCCGCCGCGCCTTCGAAGCGCACATCCATGCCCACCTTCAGAAACGCCGTAACAATCCCCGTGTCCTGACAGATGGGCCTATGCCCCTCGGCGCACATCCGGCTGTTGACGAGAATCTGCGCAATCGCATCGCGCGCCGCCGGCGACTCTTCTCGTTCATAGGCCTTGGCGAGGCTGGTAATGTAATCCACCGGGTGGTAGTAGCTGATGTACTGCAACGCGCCCGCAACGCTTGCGACAAAATCTTCTTGCTGGATGATGGTCATGGTGGCTCCTTGACCTCTCTAGGGTAAAGGATCGTGAGGATTCTTTGCGGTGGTGTCTTTGTGAAACCCGGACTACGCTGTTATTTAAAGGTCTTTGGCAGGCCGGATACTCAATCGCGAGAGGAGGACGAAACCATGCAGGTAGCTCTACAAAATGTTGCATTGCCGGCGCGTCTGCGTCCCCCTGTGCCTTTGTCAGATGACGAATTGATGGCTTTTTCCAAGGCTAACAAACCCTGCAAAGTCGAACGGTTGGCTTCAGGAGAGATTCTGGTGATGACTCCGAGCGGTTACAAGAACAACCCTCGCGAAGCCTACGTGGTTCATGAACTCTTTGCCTGGGCTGAGGCGGATGGGCGCGGACAGGTTTTCAGTTCCAATGCCGGCTTCAATCTCCCTGACGGGTCCACACTCAGCCCCGATGCAGGTTGGGTCGAGGCAAGCCGCGTCGCAGCCCTGAGTGAGCACGAACAGGAGCGTTTTCTGCCCTTCGCGCCCGATTTCCTTATCGAGATTCTCTCGCCCTCGGACTCGTTGTCTGAATTGGATGCCAAGATGGAGCAGTGGATCGCCAACGGTGTTCGCATGGCCTGGCGTATCGACCCGTTTGGCGGCACAGTCGCCATTTACGCAGCGGGAGCAGCTCCCGTAGTGCTGGATCGCCCAGAACTGATCGAAGGCAGTGGCCCGGTCGAAGGCTTCCAATTCAAAATGGCGCGAGTCTGGAGCTAGAGCGGTCCGGCCGCTTCACGCAGGCCGCAAATCCGTATGCCCAAAATCGTCGCCTTTCCACAGCACGGGTTCGCGTTTCTCCCGCGCCAGGGCGTACGTGAAGCAGTCGCCGAAGTTCAAGTTAGCGGGGTGGCCGCTGCCGCGGCCGTAATCGCGATAGGCCTGGCGCGCGATCTGAGCCTGCTCCACAGTCACCGGCTCGATGATGATGTTGAATCTCTCGATCAATTCATCTAATTGGCGGCTCAGATTCGGATTTCTCCACCCATCGACTACGATTGATGTTTCCAGATAATTCGCAGCCGAGATGCGGGACGATTCGGCGGAGTCCAGTGTCTTCGAGAGGGCTGGCCATTGCGGTTCATGCTTGAGAATTGCAATGATTGCTGACGAATCGACGATCATTTCGGCAGACCCGTTTCGTCGTCGTAAAGTTCGTCGAAGAGTTCCTTGGAGCTACGTCCGTCGTTCATTAGTGGCGCGGTAACAGCAGTGATCCGCTTGAGCCATTCCAGGCGGCTCTCACTCTTGGAAGCCTTCACTCTTTCCAGATTTTCCCGAACCGCTTCAGACACCGCAACAACCAGGCTGACTTTTTTGAGGGCAGCCAATTCCCGGACCATGCGGTCGGTTTCTTCATTTTTGATGTTCAAGGCCATCGGATTCCACCTTTCCACCATTTTCTTCCACCATTCTACTATTGAATTCTACTAAACCGGAAAGAACTTGCCAGCCGAGCCGTAGCCCTCCCCCGATGCCCTAATCTAGAGCCATGGACGACTTTGCGCTGGAAACGACGGCAACAGAGGACGAGATATTCGATCTGTTAGTGGTAGGCGCTGGACCTACCGGCTTGGCCTGCGCCATCGAGGCCCAGAAATCCGGTTTGCGCGTCGTGATGGTTGAAAAGGGCTGCGTTTGCAACTCGCTTTTCCACTACCCCTCGCACATGACCTTTTTCACCACGCCTGAACTGCTCGAAATTGGCGACATTCCTTTTCCCAGCCCCAATGCCAAGCCCAACCGCAACGAGGCGCTTCAGTATTACCGGCACGTGGCGGCATACTACAAATTGGAGATCCGCCAGTATCATCGCGTGGAGCGGGTGACGGGCTCGGACGGCGGTTTCACGGTGCGCACCGTCGACCGCTTCGGCCGCTCGGGCGCGCTTCAGGCCCGTAAACTCGTCATCGCCACCGGCTACTACGACCGCCCCAACTACATGCACATTCCTGGCGAGAACCTGAGTAAAGTGCATCATTACTACTTCGATCCTCACCCCTTCTTCGGGATGGATGTGATGGTCATCGGCGGCAAAAACTCGGCAGCCATTGCGGCTCTCGAGTTGTGGCGCAGCGCTGCGCGGGTCACGATGGTGTATCGGGGGCCGGGGATTACTCCGAACGTGAAGTACTGGATCAAGCCAGACATCGAAAACCGCATCAAGAACCACGAGGTCAAAGCGTATTTTAATTCGGAGGTGCTCGAAATCACCCCCGACGCGGTGCTTATCGAGACGCCCCACGGTCGCGAAACCGTCAAAAACGACTTCGTCTTCGCCATGACCGGCTATCATCCCGACTTCGAATTCCTAGAGTGCCTGGGCGTGCGTTTCGAGGGAGGAGAAGACAAGCTGCCGGTCTGCAACCCGGACACGCTGGAGAGCAATGTGCCTGGCATTTATCTCGCCGGGGTAATCGTAGCCGGCTCTCGCACCAGTGAGATTTTCATCGAGAATGGCCGCTTCCACGGGCGGCAGATTGCCCTGGCGCTGGCGGCCAAGTAAAGAGCCGGCTCAGCGCCTCGCCTCAGGCTCGCCTTCCATTGGACAAGGCTCCCGGTGGACGCTCCTGTTGGCGCGCTGATAGACTGATAGGGTTGCAGTCGCAGCGCCTCAACCCGTATCCGCCCGCCTGCAAGTCGAGAATCGAAGAACAAGAAGAGATACCGTGGATACTCAAACCCGTCATGCCCTGAAGAAGGACAAGTTTGCCCAAGCCACCGCGACCAGCATGAGTTGGCTCAGTGGACACCGTTCCGGCGTTTTGCGCTGGGTTGTTGTTGCAGTTGTAATTCTGGCTGCGGTCATCGGAGGGCTGGTCTATTGGAACATTAGCTCGACCAAGGCCGACACCACCCTGGGCGCGGCTCTGGACGCCTACAACGCGCCACTGGCGCAGCCTGGAGCACCGGCTGAAAAGGGTGTGTACGCGACCGGCGCCGATCGCTCCAAGGCTGCCAATCAGCAGTTTGACGTGGTTGCCAAGCAGTATGGCTGGCTGCCTGAAGGCGCCAAGGCCCACTACTTTGCCGGCGTCACCTATGAAGAACTGGGGCAGAACGCTTTGGCTGAGACGGAATTGAAGGCCGCAGCCGGCGCATGGGACCGGAATCTTTCGAACTTGGCCAAGCTGGCCCTGGCCGGCCTCTATCACCAGACAAACCGCGACGCTGAGGCCATCGACCTTTACAACGCCTTGGCCGCCAAGCCGTCAGAGACGGTGTCAACCGTCATGGCGCAGCTTGACTTGGCCGACCTCTATGCCGCCTCCGGCAACCAAGGCAAGGCTCGTGATCTATGGGCCAAAGTTAAGGACTCTGACAAGGGCGGCGCTGCTGGCTCAGTTGCCACGCAAAAGCTGGCTGGCAAGTAGTAAGGCCGCCGCATCGATTCCAATTGACTCGCGGAGCAAAAGGCTTCGCGAGTTTTTGTCTTTCTTGACCTGCGCGGAACAGGGCAGCGGCGGATTTGAGCATTTTCCTCACCCGGTGCGTCTGGTGGACTATGAGCGCCGGCCAGGCAGTATTCTCAGGTTGGATGGAGATCGTAGACAAGGCTGAGTTCGATGAAGCTCGCCAGCGCTCGGAAGAGGCAGCGCTTGCGGCCCTCGTAAGCCAGTATGCCGCAACCCTCTATCGGGTGGCATATTCGGTTTTGCGCAACTCCGCCGACGCTGAAGACGCGGTGCAGGAAGCGTTTCTGCGCGTGCTGCGCCACCGCGACACGCTCGGCGAGGTACGCGATCAGCGCGTGTGGCTGGTTCGCATCGTATGGAACGTGGTGCTGGACCGCAAGAGGCGCATGAAGACTCGGCCGGAGACTGACGATGTGGCCGAACTGGCCCGCGTGCTGCCCGCCATGGGATTGAGCGCCGAGGAGCGCACTGCCGCCGCCCAGCATCACTCTCACGTGCTGGCTTGCGTCGAGCAGCTTCCGGAGAAAGAGCGCCAGGTGCTCATGCTTTCGGCCTTCGAAGAGCTGACCAGCGTAGAGATCGCCTCGGTGCTGGGCATCACCGAGTCCAGCGTTCGCTCGCGCCTTTTTCGCGCGCGCAACCTGATGGCCGGCCTGTTGAACCACGCAAGGAGTTTGCGATGAACACATCGAATCAGAAAAACTTTGTCCACGATTCCGGCGCCGGCGAGTTTGAAGCCACGCTGCGTCTGATCGCCCAACTTCCCGCACCGAACGGGCTTGAAGATCGTGTGCAGGCCGGATTGCATGCCGGGACTAGCCCGGCATCGGGTACCGCTTCACGACGGGGACGGATTCTAGCCTGGCCCGTCGCGCTTCGCTTGGACAACAACTGGATGCGCTCGGCGGCAGCAGCGGCGATTGTGTCCATGGTGGTCGGCGGCGGGTGGGTCGTTTCGTCGCGTATACGGCCGTCGCAGTCAGCCAGGGTCATCAACATTGCGCCGCACGTAGCCGCACCGGGCGGATTTTCGAGCGCCGGCGCCATGCGCACGCCGCAGACGCTCAACGGGCCCATAGTCGAAAATCCAGTGGTGGCGCATCCGGTAGCAGCCGCGCCACAGACAACCAAGCCAAGCGTCAAACCCGCAGTGCGGGGGAAGCAGACGCAGCTTCATCGCGCCGCCAAGCCCGCGACGGCTAACACGGCCATCTCTCAACCCGTGGCGTCAGCGGCGAAATAGAAGGTTCATCACCGCACCAGTGCGGGCAATCGCAGGAAATGAATCTTTGCAGATCATTATCTGCCGTCCAGTTACGCTCAAGTTAGGTCGGCCTCACTGCCAGGTCGGAACCGAATGTGGCGTTCGGGGGGAAGGGGTACCCCTCCCCCCATATATACCGTGAAACTGTGGAACTGTGATGAAATTGCGCAGCGTTCATGCGCATCCTATTACGCGCTCCTGGACACCGCCCGGATGACAATGCCAAGCAAGGCCAGCACGACCGCGCCCCAGAAGGCCGGACCGAATCCGCGCACGTGAAAGCCGCGCACAAAGCTCGACGCCAGCATGATCATCATGCCGTTGATGACCAGCAGGAAAAGGCCAAGGGTGAGGATGCTGATGGGGAAGGTGACGATCTTCAGGAAGAAACCGATCGTCGCGTTGAGCAGGCCGATCACCAGCGCCGCAGCCAGCGCAGGCCCAAAGCCATCGACCTCGAAGCCGCGCACCAGATTGGAAACGACCAGCAGGGCAACTGCGCTGAGCAGCCAATGAACCAGAAGTCTTACCATCTTTCGAGTTCTCCTTGTGGTTGAAACAGCAATTTACAACTATAAATCTGAATGAAGCTGCAATTAGTCCGAGAGAGTCGGCTCCAACTCCTCCATGGGCTGCTGTCCTCCTTTGGCTTTGAACTGCGCCGTGGTCAGCAGAAATACGGCCACCACGATGGCCGCCATTCCAGCAAACTCGGCCGCCTCCGGCCGTTCGTGAAGAAACACGATGCCTAGCATCACCGCGACCATCGGGTTCACATAAGAATACGATGCGACTTTGGCCACCGGCACATGTTCTAACAGATAAATATAGCCGGTATAGCCCAACAGCGACCCGCCGGTAATGAGGTAGGCGAGCGAGCCAACCGAAGCGGCATTCACGTGAAAGTCGCGCCATTGGCCCAGCGTGGTGCCGAGCAGGGTGGCAAAGGCACCCGCGATTACCATCTGCCAGGCGGCGGCCACGAAGCTGTTCACCGGTAGCCGAGCGCGTCGCGACAGAATGCTGCCAATCGTCCAGGAGAACGCTCCGCCGAGCAAAGCGGCAAGGGCCAGCAAGAGAGCCGGGTTGCCAGCAAAGCCGTTGTGCAGCGAGGGCCATAGCAAAGCCGCCAATCCTGCAAAGCCCAGCAGCAGCCCCAGCCAGCCGCGCCGGGGCAGCGGCTCGCCGCCGGGCAAAATCATTTCAATCAGCGCCACATAGAGCGGGACTACCGCCAGTACCAGCGAGGCTAGCCCGCTGGGAACAGTCCGCTCCGCAAAGACCAGCCCCACGTTTCCTCCGCCCAGCAGAAGCAACCCGATCAGCCCCAGCGTCAACATGGCCTTGGGCGGCCAAACAAGTCTCAGCCCGCGCCAGCGGCACCAGGCGAGCAGCAGCACCCCGGCTACAAGAAACCGTGTCCCGGCCAGCAGCAACGAAGGCATTTGGGCCGCACCAATGCGGATGGCCGTGTAAGTCGAACCCCAGAAGAAGTAAACGCTGGCAAAGGCCAGAACGATGGAGGCCGTGGTGGCCGCTTTCTTTTCTGGATGAGTCTGGTTGAGCGGATCATTCGCCATAGTTGATTCCATGCTAACGCCTGAATGGGGCTCAGGCGCTTCCCGAAACTTGCGGTAGTCTCGCGGATGCGGGGCTTGGGTGGTATCACTTGGGTCGGAGTGGCTTTCGGTCTGCCAGTGGTACGCCCGGGACCTCACTTTGGCTCAGTTCAAACCGGCCAACCACCGCGTATCCTGTTCACATGCAATCTAAGGTGGCCTATCTGCTTGGAATGAGGGTCGTGGCGGAGCGTCTGCTTTCCACAAGAGACTTCCCGTTCAATCTGGGCTTCGTACCATGTTTGGATCTGGAGTTCAAGGAACCTGTCACTTTCTTTGTGGGAGAAAATGGTAGCGGCAAATCAACTCTCTTGGAGGCTATCGCCTCCCTTTGCAGATTGCCTGTCTCTGGCGGGGGACGCAATGAACTGCAAGCCAGTCACGCCCCTGAAGGCGAAAGTTCGATCGCGAGGGTGCTTCGCCCCTCGTTTCGTCGCCAACCCAGCGATGGGTTCTTTTTGCGAGCGGAGTTCGCCGCTCACTTTGCATCGCTACTGGACGCCCGCAAAGCTGACCCGGATTTCCTCGAAGACCCATACGCAAGATACGGAGGGCGATCATTGCACATGCAGTCACACGGCGAAGCTTTCTTGGCGATCCTTCAAAATCGAATTCGACAAGGCGTATTCCTTCTGGACGAGCCAGAGTCTGCACTCTCACCGCAACGGCAACTTGCTTTGCTTGTCTTGATCCACGACCTGGTTGAGCTAGGCAAAGCGCAATTCATTATCGCAACTCACTCGCCCTTGCTGATGACCTATCCCGGAGCCCAAATCATCAGCTTCGACAGGGAAGACCTGCCCTCAATTTCTCTCGAAGAAACGTTTCACTACCAAATCACTCGAGGTATGCTCGAGCATCCGACAAGATACTGGAATAATCTTCTCAAAAAGTAGGGCCTTATTGTTCCGAACGTATCGTCGGCTATCCGGAAACTGATTCGGCGCCTGTGCTACGCCTCCGCTGTACAGCACAAGAGGAAATGTTCTATCCTCACGCCAGCGGGGATTCAATGCACATGCGCGTCAGCCACGGATCGAACTCGGCACCAGCCGCAAGGCGCTGGTCGCGGTCGCGTGCGCGCATCATCTGCCCGCGGAAGCATCTGCGCGTGCTGCCCACCCGCACTCGACCTAGTCTCTTCGCCAGCGACTAATCGCAGCCTGGCGAAGATACCCTCGCACATTTTCCGCCCCGCCTTTCTCGACCGGCAGGGGCGGGCAGCACTGAATGACTCCACTGCCTGGGGTCCGTGGCTGCGCCGCATCCGCTCATGCATACCGCTGGCCGCACAACCGAATCCGCCCCAGAGACTGAATCAGGAGATATGAATATGACTAAGCAAGAAATGCACGCGCAATACGGACCTAAACTCGTCTGTCCGCTGCCCGGCCCCAAGGCCAAGGCCGCCGTTGAAGCCGACGGCCGGCTCATCTCGCCCAGTTACACGCGCTCTTATCCTCTGGTGGCCAAGCGTGGCCGCGGCGTCCGCGTGGAAGATGTAGACGGCAACGAATTTCTCGACTTTGCCGCAGGCATCGCCGTCGTCTCCACCGGTCACTGTCACCCTGAAGTGGTTGCCGCGATTCAAAAGCAGGCCGCCGAACTGCTCCACATCTCCGGCACCGACTTTTATAACGAACCGCTCACCGATCTCGCCGACCGGCTCTCAGCCATCGCTCCCATGCCTGGGCCGCACAAGTTTTTCTACGGCAACTCCGGCGCCGAGGCCATCGAGTGCGCGCTCAAGCTGGCTCGCTACTACACCGGACGTCAGCAGGTGATCTCGTTCTTCGGCGCCTTCCATGGCCGCACCATGGGCGCTCTGTCGCTCACGGGCTCCAAGCCGCAGCAGAAGCGCCGATTCTCGCCGTTGGTTCCCGGCGTGACGCATGTGCGTTTCCCTTACGCTTATCGCGGTTGCACTGGCGGTCCGCAAGAGGAAGAAGCCTTCAGCATGGGCTGCGCGCGCTTCATCGAAGAGAAGCTCTTCAAGACCATCCTTCCGCCTGAGGAAGTGGCCGCCATCTTCATCGAGCCGATTCAAGGCGAGGGCGGCTATGTTGTTGCTCCCGATAACTTCCTGCGTGAACTGCGCGCGATCTGCACGCGCCACGGCATTCTGCTGGTGGTCGACGAGGTGCAATGCGGAGCGGGCCGCACTGGCAAATGGTGGGCCATCGAACACTCGGGCGTCGAGCCGGATATCGTTTGCATGGCCAAGGGCATCGCCAGCGGCATGCCTCTCGGCATCTGCATGAGCCGCGCTGAAATCATGAATTGGGTGCCCGGCTCCCATGCTTCCACTTTCGGCGGCAATCCGGTTTCGATCGCCGCATCGCTGGCTACTTTGGAGATCATCGAACGTGAGGCGATGGCCAACGCTGCTCGCGTGGGCGGCGAAATGCTGGATCGGCTGCGCGGCTGGAAGCAGACTCATCCGCTAGTGGGCGACGTGCGCGGACGCGGCCTGATGATCGGTGTTGAGTTGGTGAAGAACAAGGATACGCGCGAGCCCGCCACCGACCTGCGCAACCGCATCGAGATCCTGGCCTTCGAGCGCGGCCTGATGGTGCTGGGCTGCGGTGAATCCACAATTCGGCTCAGTCCGCCGCTGATCGTCAACGAGCAGGAAGCCACTGTCGCCCTCGACATTCTCGAAGATGTACTCACCCAGGTGGAGAAGGAACACGCTCGCGGCTAAGGAACAAATCAAAAAAATGGGGCTGGCAGATGAGGACTGTTTTCTATCCTATTCTGCCAGCTCGCTCAATCACACCTACGCTTTATTCCAGCCGTCTTCTTTCGTTACAAAACTTTATCCTCGATGCGCATGTTCGCGATCTCCGTGGTGCGATGCGCGGCCCGTTCCAGATTGTGCGCCATCTCTTGCGTAGCCAGATGCTGCTCCTCTGCCGCAGAGGCCATTTGGTGCGACAACCCTGACAGCTCTTCGGTCTGGATGGATATCTGGCCGATCGCTCCCATGGCAGTGGCCACGTCTACGCCGATCGCTTTTACTTTGGCCTGAATCTCGGCCGTGGCCGAGGCCGTTTGCTCGGCCAGCTTCCTCACCTCGCTAGCCACCACGGCAAAGCCTTTGCCATGCGCGCCTGCCCTGGCAGCCTCGATGTTCGCATTCAACGCCAGCACGCTGGTCTGCGTGGCGATGGAGGCAATCAGCTCCGCCACCTTGGCCACGCCGCTGCTCGATATGCGCAGGCTCTCGATGGCTGTCTTGCTCTCTCCGCTGGCGGTGCGCGACTTCTCCGCTGCCTGCGACACATCCACAGCGTTCCGGGCTATCTCGGCAATGCTGGCTTCGATTTCGTGCGTGGCCGTGGCCACCATCTGTAAGTTGCCGTTCAGGTGCTCGATGTCGGCGCGTTGCACTTCCTGCGCCGCCCGCAGCGCTTCGATCGTCTGCTGCGTGCTCACGCCCCAGACCACAACCGCCCCGATAAACTCGCCGCGCTCGTCGGTCATGGGCTCAACATTCAGGTCGAGCTTCACCGGCCCTAGAGCGATGGTCGCTTTGTGCGGCAGCTCGTGCGCGCCCTCAGGGTGCTTTGAGCCCAGAATCCGGTCGACGTTCGTTTGGTTTTTGTGAAAAATATGGATCGACTGACCCAGGATCTGGTTTACAGGCACCGGCAGATGCTGTTGCAAAGTGCGCAAGGTCTTGAGCGAAGACCGGTTCAGATAGCGCAGGATCAGCTTCCGGTCGCAGAACATGGCATTCACCGGCAGAGCATCCATTGCGTATTCAAAGCGACGGTCTGTCTCCGCCTCGATATGGGCCTCGGGCATCACTCCCACGCTCATCGAAACGGGCAGCGCCTGCGCGTTGCGCTGCGAAAACAAGCCTCCAAGCAAACCGTTTGACATAACTGGTCCTTCCCACTGCAGCTTCAGTCTCGACCATTTCAACACAAGCTGCGGCGCGGAGAGCCGTCAATTTGTGAGAATGCACAAAGGCTTCCCGGATGCGAACTCAACCGTTCCGATTTGACAAGAACGCGGCAGATGAATCGACCATGGCTTTGCTGACTGAAAGACAGGATTTGCGCGTTTCGCTCATCCGGTTGAGAATTGATTGCCATGGGATGGCTCACGCAGATGCGGATCGGGTGCGAGGAGCGCGCGCTGGCCGGTCTCGACTGGGTTGCGCGCCGGCGAGGCAACGGGGAAACTCTGCCTGCCCATCTAGCCACCGGTATTGAAGGAGAGAACGCGGCCTTATTTCACCTGCGCCGCAAGGGCTACACTGTGGTGGCGCGGCGGTGGTCGTCGGGCGATGTGCCGGGCGATATAGATCTGGTCGCCTGGCATGGGCCGATGCTATGTTTTGTGGAAGTAAAGACTCGCACAGCCCACGACGCCTCGCCCGCCGAGATCGCCGTCGATTCCCACAAGCGCTCCACACTCCGCAGGCTGGCCCGCCAGTACATTCGCCAGTTGCCGCAGGAAACCGCACCGCCGGTCCGCTTTGACATTCTCAGCGTCTACCTCGTGCACGGCGAAAAGCAGGAATTCCAGCACTTTGAAAGCGCCTTTGACTGGAGCGATCGGCAAGATTACGAGTAGAGTCAGGACATAGTTCACAAGAACCAGGCTGCCGCCAATCCCTCTATCCCTGTGCCTCGGCAAACTCCTCGTGCCAAGCCATCTGAATCGCCTCCAGCCGTGCCTCGTTCGACTTAGCCGGGTCGTCTGCGAATCCTTCTAACTCGATCACATAGCGATGCAAGTCAGTGAAGCGCACGGTCAAGGGGGCGAGGTCAGGAAACTTCTCTTGCAGTTGAATGCCGATCTCCTCGGCGTCGGTCCACAGAATCTCGCGCGGCACTTTTTCGCTCCTTACTTTTGTTCCGCCAAGGTCAGCGGCTTGCCCTCGGAGACGATGTTGCGGTTCCACTTGGGAATCTCGACCACGTAGTCGCCGGGACGGGTGATGACGGCCTGGCAGCCCAGACGCGAGTTCAACTGCTGATCGGCGGCCATATCCAACCGGTCCAGTTCATCGTCGTCGGCCTCGCTGATACCCTCTTGATCCTTGATCCACAGGTGGCAGGTGGTGCAGGCGCAGACGCCGCCGCAGGCATGGTCGAGAAAGACGCCGAAGTTCTCCGCCACGTCGAGGAACGACATCGGCTTGCCGTGATGGTCGTAAGGCATGGTGCCGAATTCGAACTCCACGGTCTTGCCCTCTGGTTCAAAGGTGACGCGTACCAACTTATCGGCGGGAATGTTTTTCTCGGTTGCTTCGCTCATAGAATCCTCATCCTTCGTGCTGACCCGCCAACCTGCTGACTTACTAACTCAGTAACTTGCATTATCTGAACTCCGCCGGCGCCATGGCGTGGGGTGCGGTCACGGCTTCAGCCAACTCGTCGCCGGCGGCATTCATGGTTTTGCCGCGCAGGGCGCTCGATACGGCAGCGTCCATCATCAGTTCGGCAAAGCGCCGCGTGGCTTGGTCGAGTGCGAGCGTTGCCTCGCGTATTTGGCCGGCATTCTCGCCTCGCATGACCTGGGCCAGCCGGTCTCGTGCCGCACCGATAGCCGCGTGCTCCTCGCCCCGCAGTTGCTTCCACGCCGGACTCCGTGGCGCGCGCTCGACTGCCGCAAGAATCGTCTCTGCCTCGTTGCGCGCCTCGATCAGCAACCGTCTGGCAAAGTCCTCTTCGGCGTGGTCGAAGGAATCCAGAATCATGCTCTCGACTTGCTCATCTGTGAGGCCATAAGTCGGCTTCACCTCGATCTGCGCCGCCAGCCCGCTGCGTTGCTCGCGTGCGGAAACATGCAAAATCCCGTCGGCATCGATAAGAAACTTGACCTCGATGCGTGGAAGTCCGGCACTCATCGGTGGAATCCCCTTCAAATCAAAGCGTGCTAACGAGCGGCAATCGGCGGCCAGTTCGCGCTCGCCTTGCACCACGTGAATGGCGACGTTGGTCTGCCCTTCGACGCCAGTGGTGAAGTGCTCGGTGGCTGAAGCTGGAATGGTCGAGTTGCGCTGGATGATGCGCGCCACCGTCCCTCCCAGCGCCTCGATGCCCAGCGAGAGCGGCGTAACATCGAGCAGCAGCATCTCGTCGGTCGATTTAGAAGCGCCCGCAAGTATGTCGGCTTGCACCGCAGCGCCCAGCGCCACCACTTCGTCCGGGTTCAGCTCGATGTGGGGCTTCTTGCCGCGTGCCGCCAGATGAAAAAGATCGTCCACCAATTGCCGTACCGCTGGAATGCGCGTCGAGCCGCCGACCAGCACCACTTCGTCGATCTGCTCTGGCGTGATTCCTGCATCGACCAGAGCCTGCTTGCATGGGGCCGCCGTGCGTTTGAGCACTGGCTCGATCAACAACTCGAAGACATCGCGGGGAATTTCGCGTTGATAGCGATCGCCGTTGGGCAACTCTATATCGAACTGCGCCATTGGCTCGGTCGAGAGCAGAATCTTGGCCTCGATGGCAGCCTTGCGCACCGCCTGCACCGCGCCCGGATGCCGCCGCAAATCCACACCATGCTCGGCGTAAATCTCGTCGAGGGCAATAGTCAGCAGCAAATTATCGATGTCGTCGCCGCCCAGATGCGTGTCGCCGTTGGTGGACTGCACCTCGAAGATACCGTCGCGCAGCTTGAGAATTGAAATGTCGAATGTCCCGCCGCCCAAATCATAAACAGCAATCATTCCCTCTTTGGCTCGGTCGAGACCGTAGGCCAGCGCGGCCGCGGTCGGCTCGTTGACCAGACGAAGCACTTCGAGGCCTGCCATGCGCCCCGCATCCTTGGTAGCCTGCCGCTGCGCATCATTGAAATAGGCTGGCACGGTGATAACTGCCTGTGTAACTGGAGCGCCAAAAAAACGCTCTGCATTTCGCTTGAGCTGACGCAGAATGTAAGCTGAAATCTCCGGCGGCGTGAAGCGGAGTTCGCCTAACTGAATGCGCGGAACCTCGCCAGCCTCCACGTCGTTGGCTAAATGAAATGGAAACAGCTTCAGCTCGTCATGAATCTCTTCAAGTCCGCGGCCCATCAGACGTTTCACGGAGTAGATAACTCGCTCTGGAGTCTCGATAAGTGCCTTGCGCGCGCTGTTGCCCACGGTAACTGTCGGCCGCTCGCCTTCAGACGAAATGGGATCGAGTGCCACCACTGAAGGCACCAGGCGAGAGCCATCCACGCCGGGAATTACCACCGGTGCATCGCCCTCCATATAAGCGACCAGGGAGTTAGTGGTTCCCAGGTCAATCCCGACTATGCGTCCTTCCGCCATCTTGTTCTTTCAAGCTCCAAAAACTTTCTACAAAACCTCAGTCACATCGCGCACCAAGTTACTCAAATAGCGCCGCCGGTCCAGCAGCGCCACCATTCTGTCTTGCGCGCTTCTGCGGGCTGTGGCGTCGCCAGTATCCCAGTCGTTCCAGGCCTCGCGCAGTTCTCCGTCTACCGCGCCCAGCAAGCCGGTGAATTTCTCCTTGGCCTCGATCAGGCTTGATTCGAGTGCAGTATCCTGCTCGCCCGTTTGGCGTGCCGCGCGCATTTCTTCTAACTGCATGTTCAACTCGAAGACCTCTTCGAGCAGATCGGCGGGGGCACGCGAAGGGTCTTTTCGATTCTTGCCGCTATGCTCTTCGCCGATCTCCGCGCCTTCCAGCTTGAGCAGGTATTCGGTGCGGCGCAGGGGGTCTTTGAGGGTGCGATAGGCGTCGTTGAGTAGCGCCGTGTCGGCCAGGCTCCACTGCTTTTCGTTTTCCTCGGCGCGTGCAAAGCGGTCGGGATGCAGTTTGCGGCTCAGTCTATGAAACTCGTTCTCCAGTGCGGGCAGATCCAGATTGAGCTTCGGTTCCAATGCGAAGACAGAAAAATAATCGCCGCCCGGAGGAGGTTGAATCTTGCTGCAATGCGGGCAGAAGAGCGTCGAGTCGTTATGGCCAATGGAGCAGGACCAACAAGCAACGGGAACCGCGGAATCGAGAACCTTCAACATAGTTGAACTCGTACGAATCTGAAGCCTGCTATGAAAACGACGAACCGCAGCCACAGGAGCGCGTGGAGTTCGGATTGATGAAGTTGAATCCCTGCCGCATCAGCGTTTCTTCATAGTCCAGCGTCATGCCATTCAGATAGAGAAACGATTTGGGATCGACGAAGACCCGCACGCCGTCGAATTCATACACGCGGTCGCGCTCACGAGGCTGCGTATCGAACTTGATCGAGTAAGAAAGCCCCGAGCAGCCGCCGCCCATCACGCCCAATCGCAATCCACCCTGCTCGGGCGAAATGCCTTCCTTGGCCATGGCAATCCGAACGCGCTTGATGGCACGCTCGGTCAACTGCAAGCCACCTGCCGCGTGTGCCTGCGACGCAAGTGGCTGCGCCGCAGAGGCTCCTTCCGAGGGCTTCGATTCGATTGTTACCACGTTCGACATAGTTGCCTTCTTACTGTGCTGCCGAAGTTGCGGCTTCTGCTGTCTCCGCTACGCCATTCTTCTTTTTCCAATCGCCTATGGCCGCACGAATCGCATCTTCAGCGAGCACCGAACAGTGAATCTTCACCGGCGGCAGCGACAATTCCTTCACGATGTCGGTGTTCTTGATGGCCAGCGCGTCGTCCACGGTGCGACCCTTGATCCACTCGGTCGCGAGCGATGAGCTGGCAATCGCCGAGCCGCAACCGAAGGTCTTGAACTTGGCTTCTTCGATCACCTGAGTTTCGGGGTTTACGCGGATCTGCAGCCGCATCACGTCACCGCACTCCGGCGCGCCTACCAGACCCGTGCCCACTTCCGTCGAGCCCTTGTCCAGTTGGCCCACATTGCGCGGGTTGTTGTAGTGGTCGATTACCTTATCGCTGTATGCCATGTGTCACTCCTCTGCGGGGGAAGCCGCATTACTTTTGTTTGATTCAGCAACCGTGCACGCCGACTCGCTAACTCGCGACTAATGCGCCGCCCATTGAATCTTGGTCAAATCGATGCCATCCTGCACCATCTCGTAGAGCGGCGAAAGCTGGCGCAGCTTCTTCACAATGTCGATGACTTTGGCGGCAACGTAGTCCACCTCAGCCTGGGTGTTGAAGCGGCCAAGACCAAAACGAATCGAGCTATGAGCTACATCGTCACCCAAACCCAAAGCCTTGAGCACATACGAAGGTTCAAGCGTAGCCGAAGTGCAGGCCGATCCGCTCGAAACAGCTACATCGTTGATGCCCATCAGCAGCGACTCGCCCTCGACATACACAAAACTCATGTTCAGATTGCCAGGGAGACGATGCTCCATCGATCCGTTCACATGAACATAGTCCAGCTCCGATTCGAGCTTCGACTTCAGCCGGTCGCGCAAGCCGCGCAGATAGGCCGCTTCGGAGTCCATCTCTTCCCGTGCAATTTCGCAAGCTTTGCCCAGACCCACAATGCCGGGCACATTCAGGGTGCCGGACCTCATACCACGCTCGTGTCCGCCGCCGTCGATCTGCGCCGCAATCTGCACACGCGGGTTGCGCCGCCGCACGTATAGCGCGCCCACGCCCTTCGGCCCATAAATCTTGTGTCCGGAGAGCGACAGCACATCGATGTTATCCGCGATCACGTCAACCGGAACCTTGCCCACCGCCTGCACCGCATCGGTGTGGAAGATGACGCCCTTCTCATGACAGAGCTTGCCGATCTCGCGAATTGGCTGCAACACGCCGATCTCGTTGTTGGCCGCCATGATCGAGACGAGAATGGTTTTCTCATCCATGGCCCGCTTCAGGTCGTCGAGGTCGATCAGGCCGTCGGCCTTGACCGGAAGATAAGTCACCCGGTAGCCATATTTTTCCAGACGCTTGCAGGTGTCGAGCACCGCCTTGTGCTCGGTCACTTGCGTAATGATGTGGTTGCCGCGCTCGCGGTACATCTCCGCAATGCCCTTGATGGCCAAGTTGTTCGATTCCGTGGCACCGCTTGTGAAGATGATCTCTTTGGCAGTTGCCCCGATCAGCTTGGCGATCTGCTCGCGCGCCGTCTCCACGGCCTGCTCCGCCTCCCATCCGAACGAATGATTGCGGCTGGCGGCATTGCCAAACTTCGAGGTGAAATAGGGCATCATCGCTTCCAGAACCCGCGAATCGACTGGGCTGGTAGCGTGATTATCCATATAGATCGGCAAACTTACGCCTGCGGGTACTTCCACTTGGCTGGTAACTGTGCTCATCTTGGTCTCCATCCTCTTCTCTGCTCTTCTCCGCTCATCACGGAGTGGGGAAAGCTTCTGTTACAAAGTCAATGCAACCAACCCTTTTGCGGCGTGAACTCGATCTGGGTTCGCCCGGCTCGTCGGTGGCTCGTGCTCTGCCAGGTCCTGAATACTGATGCTCTTCAAAACGCCGGCGATGGTCTCGTTCACCCGCGCCAGGGGTTCCTTGATGGTGCAACTCGGGGTCAGCTCACAGCCTGTCTTGCCTTTGGTGCAGGAGGTAATGAAAAACGGCCCGTCGATGGCCAGAATTACCTCGTAGGCTGAAATTTCTCGCGCTTCCCTGGCTAACGCATAGCCGCCGTTCATCCCAGCGTGCGAGCGCAAGAGCCCGGCTTTGGTCAACTGCTGCAACGTCTTGGCTAGCAGTTGCGCCGGAATTCCGTAGGCGTCGGCCACATCTTTGGCACTGAGCGCGACGGTTTCCGGGTGCTCGGCTAGGTACTTGAGCGCCATCAGCCCGTAGTCCGCTTTCTTGGTCAGCTTGAGCATTGAATATCCGACTTCTTCAGTCCGTGTTTAGTATACGACCGTTTCTGTCCGAATTTCAAGTCCAACTCCGGAACCCCTGCGGCGCCCGCTCGGAAAAATTCCAGGGGATGAAAATATTCAACAAATATCGGTTTGAAAAAGGCGGAAATCTCGATACAATCTGGCGGTGAAGAGTACTTTTTCAACCAATACCACGAGCGATGGCAACCGCCTGTAGACATCCCAAAGTTCGAGTCGTTTCCCGGCACGACGATAGCGAGTTTGTCGAGTGCCTGGATTGTGGCGAGGTCTTTGACTCCGAGGAGTTCCGCGACATGGAGCTTGAAGACAGCGTCGAAACAGAAGAAGCTGCCAGCGACATCTGACAGCCTTCACCTTAAGAACTGCTTCACCGTGCGCCGTGGCTGTTGGCGCTCTGCGCGCCGACGCGTCTGGCGGCGATCCAGGCATAGTGCAGCCCTGAGGCGATGGTTAATCCAATCGTGGCATCGAGCGCCACCAGGCGAAAGACCGCGACCGAGTAAATCGCTGCCGGCTGCTGCCACAGCTTGTGTTGCAATAGCGCTTGCTGCAACAGCACGGTAGCCACCGCGGCTACTTGGGCCGTGGTATTGGCTTTGCCGAAGATGCTGGGACTGAATTCCCGCCGGCCCGTAGCCGCGTACAGAATGGCGGCAACCACCAGGATTCCCACATCCCTTCCGAAGACGAGAACCGTGACTGTAACAGGAATCAGAGACTTGGTCATGAGCACCAGAAACAGCGTGCTCAACAGCAGCTTGTCGGCCACCGGATCAAGATATTCGCCCAGCATGGTACGCTGCTTGAGCAGCCGCGCTAGCAGGCCATCGAGCGCATCAGTCAGCCCCGCCGCCATGAATAGCCAGAAACTCAGCCCATACCGGTTCTCCAGAATGGCGGCCACCAGGAATGGCGCCAAGCAAATCCGCAACAGCGTGAGCAGGTTGGGAGTGGTGCGGTATCGGTTCAGATGTTCGCGTGCGATGTCAGTCATGGCGAGCTCAAGAATGCAACCACCGATGGTACAGCATGGCGGTTGCTGTGCGTTCAACTTTTCCCGCCCTCCCGATCCTGATAGACTACCTGAAGTTGCTTTTCAGGCGCGTAGCTCAGTTGGTTAGAGCGCTTCCTTGACACGGAAGAGGTCGCTGGTTCGAATCCAGTCGTGCCTACCATTTAATTCTTTTAGAATCAATGGTATTGATTGCATCCTCCCCTCCCTGCTCCACTCCATTTCACCCAAGAATTACCCAAAGCCTACTGAATTGCGTCTCCGGCAGCTCCGAAGATGGCGTCCACCATCATCTGTTGAGCCGCCATCAACTCGTCTGTGTCCGTCTGCGTGTATCGGCTGAGCGTAAAAGCGGCGTTGCTCTGCCGGAGGGTGGTTTGCGCCGTTTTGGGGTCAACCTTCTTCTTGGTCGTCAGGAAACTGGACAGGCTGTGGCGGAACTGATGGAACCCGAACCGC
>Ga0187847_10001136_pt1 | contig 25339 bp, 18 predicted proteins | sample June2016WEW_4_10_FD_132458 | JGI IMG/M metagenome (GOLD analysis project Ga0187847, IMG submission 132458) | Peatland microbial communities from SPRUCE experiment site at the Marcell Experimental Forest, Minnesota, USA - June2016WEW_4_10 | ecosystem: Environmental > Terrestrial > Soil >...
GATACCACCATCAATAAGTGGCACACCAGCAAGAACACGGCGCGCATCAATGCGTCGAACCCCTGCTCGGAATACATGTTCCTCGACAACTCGGCCTGCAACCTGGCCAGTTTCAACCTGCTTAAGTACCAGACGCCCGCAGGCAGCTTTGACATCTCCGCATACCGCCACTCCATTTCGGTCATCATCACAGCAATGGAGATCCTGGTCGATAACTCCGGTTATCCCACCGAAGCCATCGCGCGTAATTCCCACGATTACCGGCCGCTGGGACTCGGCTATGCCAACTTGGGTGCGCTGCTTATGGCAATGGGCTTGCCTTATGACTCCGCAGCCGGCCGCGACTTTGCCGCTGCACTCACGGCCATCATGTGCGGTCAGGCTTACCTGCAATCGGCGATCGTCGCCTCGAACTGCCAGCCCATCGCTTCGGCCACACCGCTGACCGCGTCCGTCGAGCGGCAAGGTGGCGCATGCCCTGGTTTCTACGTCAACCGTGAACCGTTCCTCGATGTCATCCGCATGCATCGCGCCGAAGTGAATAACATCGGCAAGTCGCGCATGAGTGGCGAACCCTTCAGCGTGCCGCAACTCGACGCACTCATCGACGCCAGCCGCGAGTGCTGGGATATGGCTTTGATCTACGGCGAGCGCCATGGCTATCGCAATTCGCAGGTTACCGTTCTGGCGCCTACTGGCACCATCGGCTTCATGATGGACTGCGATACTACCGGAATCGAGCCCGATCTGGCACTGGTGAAGTACAAGAAGCTCGTAGGCGGCGGCATGATTAAGATCGTCAACAACACCGTGCCTGCTGCGCTCTTCAAGCTGGGATATGACAACGAGCAGGTGAACGCCATCGTCAGCTATATTGACGCGACGGGCACCATTGAAGGCGCGCCGGGGCTCAAGCCGGAGCATCTCGCAGTTTTCGATTGCAGCTTCAAACCTTCCAAGGGCACACGCTCCATCCAATACATGGGACACATCAAGATGATGGCGGCCACGCAGCCGTTTCTTTCCGGCGCGATATCGAAGACCGTGAACTTGCCCCACGAGGCCAGTGTGGAAGACGTTGCCGAGGCCTACGCCGAGAGCTGGCGTCAGGGCATCAAGGCTGTGGCTATCTATCGCGACGGTTCCAAGGGCACGCAGCCTCTGAATACCAGCATGGACGAAAAGAAGAAGGAGCCATCAGCTCTGGACGCTGCAGGTAGCCGTGTGCTGGCTACTCTGGGTGCAGGTCAACAGCCTGCCGAGGCAGACGTAAGGGCACTGGAGGCGAAGATCGGCGAGAAGCTCGAGGTCAGCGCCAAGCAGGTCATCGCCGCCGCTACTGCCTTCCAGAATGCGCTTGAGGAAATTGCGAAAGCAGCCGCAGTGCCGGTGCTCACACCCTCATTGCCGGTTGAATCCAAGCAGGAATCCCCCAGGGATGAAGTGCAGGATCTCAATGGTCCGCCGAGAGCAGTGCGCCACCGCTTGCCTGAGGAGCGCGCCTCCATCACCCACAAGTTCTCCATCGGCGGCCATGAGGGATACGTCACCGTGGGCCTCTATCCTACCGGCCAGGTTGGCGAAATCTTCATCAAGATGGCTAAGGAAGGCTCCACCGTTTCAGGCCTTATGGACGCCTTTGCAACCTCAATCTCGCTCGCTCTGCAGCACGGCGTCCCGCTCAAGGTGTTGTGCGAGAAGTTTGCTCACACCCGGTTCGAGCCCTCGGGCTGGACCGGCAACGAGCAGATTGGCTATGCCAAGAGCCTGATGGATTACATTTTCCGCTGGCTCAATCTCCGCTTCCTCTCCGGCACGCAACTCTCGCTCTTCGCCGGGCTGGCTCCGCAGGTGGCACAACTGCCTTCCTCGCCCAGCCTCATTCCTGACACTGAACCTGAGGATGATGCTGTGACTTCGCAGCATCATCTGGCCAGGCTTGCCGAAGAGGTAGCCAAGCGGTTGAACCAGGTCAGCGGCCACTTTGCTGGCCAGACAGGCGGCCACGTCGCGGGTGGAGGTATTCCCCCCGAGGCCCAGGCCATCAATTCCACGTCGGCCGCTCCAACTCACGGGCCAAGCCTGCAGGACCGCGGTATCTATCATGCGGCCGAGGCCATGCGCGATATGTACGACATGGGTGACGCACCCAGTTGCGGCACGTGTGGCGCAATCATGGTTCGCAACGGAAGTTGCTACCGCTGTATGAGCTGCGGGTCCACGAGCGGATGCAGCTAACAACTTTTTTGCACTTTTAGTGGAGCAGAGTCCGTTCTGCTCCACTGTTCTCATGGAGAGAAAGTCCCATCTTCAGTGTTTCTGGACCCCATTTCGTATCTCCCCGTTTAGTCGTGGCAGTGCGATCATTGCTCGCGTTGACCAAAGAAGCCCAGGCGTGAAGCGTTTCAGGTCTTCTTGAATTCAAACTCAATCATCTGCAAAGGCTCTTCCGAGCCCGAGGCAACAAATCCCTCGCCCATGCGCATCACCTCGCTAGACCAAACATGTGTCAATGGGATAATCACTCTGCAAGAGAACTTCCCGATGGCCGGCGACTCGTTCGCGACCCCAAGAAATCTGAGCGAGACAAAGCGAGCAACTGAGGAGACGGTCGGTTTTTGATGATCAAGGCAACCAAATAGGTGGAACCGGCATCTACCAACCCACGCGAGTTTTTCAAATTGATCTTCAGCTGAACGAGAGTCTCGCCCCGGACAAGAGCAAATAACAGTCAAACAGCACGCGCGTTTGCGCGGCTTTGTGGTCTAGGAAGGGTTACCTTTCCATTCGCCATTGAAGAGAATTCCCCCCGGCTTCGGCGTCGATTCCTTCACTGAAACTCCAGAGACTCTGAAGGTCATGCGCTTTGAGCCGCATCCGTCGTCGCTGCGCAAACCTACGTGGTCAATATGATACAGAAACGCGGCGAAAGCCACCATATATTGTGTGGATTCTTGACGCGGTTTTTGCCGGGAATGAGATCGGGGAGAGTTTGTTTCGAGTCACGATCCATGAAGTGGAGGACGCCAATGTGATCGTGCCGGAAGGCCGAATCGCTGGTCCGTGGGCAAATGAGTTGCGGCGCCTCTGGATGGAGAGGTGTACGCATTTGTCTTCCCGGAAGCTATTGGTTGATTTGCGCAGCGTGACCTGGGTAGATTCCAATGGAATGCAGATTCTTAGGGAAATATGTTCTCACCCACGCATCGAATTCGTTGCCAATACTCCATGGACCCGGCATCTTGCGGAAGAAGTCATGGGAAACGCCACGGAGTGTCACGGCGACGTGCAAGAAGATACGAATAGACCCAAAATAGAGAGCGATTACAGGAGTCATTCCGATTCGGTTGGTTCCCCTGGGCAGAACGGGTCGGAACGAATCTCCATGGTTGAGAACGACCGCACTCAGGAGATACTCAACTGTATTGGCGACGCGGTGATATGCACCGACATTTGGGGCAACATCACTTTCCTCAATCGTACCGCCGAATGGATGACAGGCTGGCCTCTCAAGAATGGGACGGGCAGGACTGTGGCTGAAGCGCTCCAGGACGCGGACCCTTCCACGCGCAGCGCCATCTTGGAACTGATGGCCAAGGCCGCACTGGAAAATCGGGCAGGAAGATTGCCGGCGAGTGGTGTATTCATAAGCCGCAATCGAGAGGGAGGTTTCGCTGAAGACTGTGTGGCCCCGATCCGGGACAGATCCGGGCGGGTCAGCGGATCAACTATTGTGTTCCGCGATATGACGACCACCCGTGCCCTGACGGACAGGTTGGCCTATGTTGCTCACCACGACCCTCTGACTGCTTTACCAAACCGAGCCCTCCTGAACGACCGGCTGAACCAGGCGATCCTTCAGGCTGAGCGCGACAGGCGTCAGGCCGCCGTGCTGTTTTTGGATGTAGACGGCTTCAAGCTAATCAACGATTCCCTCGGGCACGAGATCGGGGACAAGCTCCTTCAATCCATCGCGAAGCGGTTGCCGGTTTGTGTACGCGCCCCGGACACGGTGTGCCGAATAGGAGGCGATGAGTTTGTCGTGCTGCTCAAGGATCTAGAACACCGCGAAGATGCCGCTGCCACCGCAATGAGGTTATTGAGAGCGATGGCTGAAGTTTATTCCATCGACAACCATCAGATTTATGCCACCGGATGCATCGGCATTAGCCTCTATCCCGGTGACGGAAGGGATGCGGATATGCTCATCAGGAATGCGGACACCGCGATGTATCGGGCCAAGCAGAATGGGCGCCAAAGCTATCAGTTCTTCGGGCCTGAGATGGATCTTGACTACGCGGAGCGGCAATCCATTGAGGAGGATCTGCGGCACGCGTTGGAGAGAAAGGAATTCACACTGCATTACCAGCCCAGAATCGACCTGAAGACCGGTGCTGTCACTGGGGTAGAGGCGCTATCCCGATGGAAACATCCCACGCGGGGGGTGGTCTTTCCAGCTCAGTTCATTCCGGTCGCGGACAGAACCGGCCAGATTATTCCACTCGGGGAATGGGCCCTTAAAGAGGCATGCACACAGGCCCAGGCTTGGACGGATGCAGGAATACCCGCGAAGAAGCTAACGGTGAACATCTCGGGAGTCCAGCTCCGGAGCGAAGATTTTCTGGGAAATCTGTTTACAACGCTTTCTACAACGGGTTTGAGTTCTGGACTTCTGGAACTGGACATAGCCGAGCGGACTTTGATGAAGGACAACGAGCACACAAAGTCCACGCTCAAAACGCTGAAGGATCAGGGAGTCCAAGTGTCGGTCGATAACTTCGGCACGGGCGATTGCAGTCTGAAAAGGCTGCAGCAGCTACCTCTTGATGTTCTCAAGATTGATCCGTCTCTCGTTTGTGGAGTCATCAGTAACCCCAATGTGACAAAACTCGTGAACACAATGATAGGCATGGGGCAGTGGCTCAACTTGAAGGTCGTCGCAGGGGGTGTCGAGACCATCGAAGTTCTAGAGTTTCTTCGGACACGAAATTGTGACGAGGCACAGGGACATTATCTCGGCCGGCCGGTTCCACCGGAGGAACTAGGCGAGGTTTTCGGTCAACACGGATTTCCGCTCGCGTAGGCAGCGTCGGAAACGGAAAACGGTGCAGCGACCTGGATTGGGGTCGCGCGTCTATTGTCGCCTACCCGTCAGTCGCCTACCCGTCAGTCGCCTACCCGTCAGTCGCCTACTCGTCAGTCACTATCTGATTAACATTTTTTGCACCGTCTCGAGCCAGGAACAAAGCGCGGAAACCAAAAACTCGGCAACGGTTTGATTGAAATTCGCCATTTTATGGATTACTAGCTTACGGAATCCGCATAACTCACAGGTCAAGCATCTTACTGACCAGGCAAACAATTGGTTGTTTGTGCGGCATTCCAGGTTCATTTTCCGGGCTGGATTCGGCCTCCTATAGGAGGCCCGACGCGACTGCGGATGAGAAGGTATCGCTCATAGATCTTCACTAGCACGAGAGCGAGACAAAACGACGCGCAACCGTACTTTACCCAGGGATTCATCTCTGCCGCGTAGCTCGGCGCCCAGAACAGGATCACGCCAACCGAAAACGCCGGGAAGATGCCGAAGATCATCAGTCTTTTCAACAAGGGAACGGGCGCGAACCGCTCGCCCTCCCGCGCCATGCGATGCTCTCTGGCAATCATCCAGAAAATCGCAGCAACAGGAAAAACGATTGTCACCAGCGACTCGCGGCTACGGGTAATCAGGGGCAAAACAGCGGCCAGCGCAACCGCACAAAGGGCTGCAATGATGCGTCGTCGTCGGGCAATGATTGCGGAATCCATCATTCCGCCTCCTCTACAGCCTCTTTTGGAGCAACTCCTGTGCATCGATGCACAGGCCAAGCGCGTTGAGCCCTGTTATTAAGCCAAATTAAGGCCGTTTTAGCATCAAATAACGCGCAATTAGTGCCTGTTTCGCGTCTTTCATCTCACTTTTCCCTGTGCTTCTATGCGCGCGCTACGCCGCCTCCGCGAGCCGCTTTTCCATCGCTCTTTTGTGCGCACTTAAGCACACTCCTGCCGACCTGATTCACGCGACTCTGCAAGGTCCCTTTAACTCAATGCCGGAAGTGCCGTATCCCGGTGAAGACCATGGCCACGCCAAGCTTATCCGCGGCGGCGATTACATCCTGATCCTTTACGCTCCCGCCCGGCTGAATGACAGCGGTTGCACCGGCTGCTGCAACGGCCTCAAGCCCGTCAGGAAAAGGAAAGAAAGCATCGGAGGCAGCCACGCAGCTCATTAGCGGGAGAACCGCTTTCATGGCGCCGAACTTTGCAGCGTCCACGCGGCTCATTTGCCCCGCGCCAACGCCCAGAGTCTGACCGTCTTTGGCGTAGACAATGGCATTGGATTTCACGTGCTTGCAGACGCGCCAGGCAAACAGCAGACTGCGCAGTTCTTCCGCGGTGGGAGGACGCCATGTGACGACGTCCAGTTCCGACTCGGCGACCCGGCCCGTGTCAGCATCCTGCAGCAGAAGCCCACCGGAGACGTGTTTAACCACCGGCCTTGGCGTTGCGGATTTGATTTCGACAAGGCGCAGGTTCTTCTTGGCGGCGAAGCGCTCGCGGGCTTCAGCCGTGAATGCGGGCGCGGCGATGGCTTCAACAAAAAGCTTGGCGATCTCCGAGGCCGCGTCACCATCCACCGCGCGGTTAATGCCGATAACGCCGCCAAAAGCTGAGACAGGGTCGGCGGCGAGTGCTTTTTGGTAAGCCTCAAGGACAGTTGTCCCGGTGGCCGCGCCGCACGGGTTGGTGTGCTTCACGATGATGACCGCAGGCTCCTCAAACTCCTGGGCCAGCTCCCAGCATGCGTCAAGATCCACCAGGTTGTTGAAGCTGAGTTCTTTGCCCTGCAGTTGGGCCGCGCCGGCCACGCCGAGGCCCGTGCCATCCGAATAAAGGGCGGCGCGCTGATGGGGGTTTTCCCCGTAGCGCAGAGACTGGACCAGTGGGAAGTTGATGCGGAGGGTGCCGGGAAGGCTGATCGTGTCGGGTTCGGCGGCCTTGTCCGGAATGGGTGCTTCGGCAATCCGGTCGAGGGTATTAGCGATTGCGGTGTCGTAGGCAGCGGTCGTCGAGAACGCTTGCTTCGCGAGGCGCCAGCGGGTCTTGCGGGTCAGAGCCCCGGAGTTGGCCTGAAGTTCTTCAATAAGAGCGGGATAGTCGGTGACTCGGGTGACGATGGCTACGTCTTCAAAGTTCTTGGCGGCGGAACGAACCATGGAAGGGCCGCCAATATCAATATTTTCAATGAGATGGCCGAAGGCAACTCCGGGTTTTGCGGCCGTCTTCTCAAAGGCATAGAGGTTGACGACTACCATGTCGATGGGCTCGATCTCGTGCGCGGCTACGGCCGCTTCGTGCTCGGCATTCCCGCGAATGTAGAGCAGGCCGCCATGGACTTTGGGGTGCAGGGTCTTGACGCGGCCGTCGAGCATCTCTGGAAACCCTGTCAATTCGCTGATGTCCTTGACCGAAAGGCCTGCCACTCGCAGGGCCGCGGCGGTGCCGCCAGTGGAGATCAGTTCGACGCCAAAGCCAGCCAGCGCCCGGGCAAATTCCACTAGGCCAGTCTTGTCGGTAACGCTGAGCAGGGCGCGCCGGATCTTCTTTGTCGCAACCGCATATTCACTCACTGTTTCACTCCTCTTTGGTTCAGGTCTCAGAGCGCCTGTTAAAGCCGGTTCCCCATCTGGGCGCCCACAGGTCAGCGCGTTTTTGTTTTTGCGTCTGGGATGCGACCACACTCCACTGCAAACTCAGTGCGCATCAGGCTGGACGAAGACCAAACACCAGAGTACATCCAACGACAGGGTTGGAAGTTGATAGGGGCTGCGAACCGGATGACGGTACGGCGGTTCATGGACGCAGTTATCCAGATGCAGCAAACTTCTCGGGCTCTGGAAATGCTTTAGAGTTAGAGGATGGGAAGTTTCTCGCCTCCACCACAAGAACCCGACTATCGAAGTCCCGGCCCGCGGTATATTGGCCCGGAGTCGGAGATTCTGCGGCCGGGTGCCGTTTCGACGCCGCAACCCCTGCGCAAAGAGAGACAGTCGTGGATGGTGGCGCCCGCAACGTACGTGCTAATTGCCATCAACTGCATTGTGTTTCTGGCCATGCTGGCTAGCCATGTGAGCTTTCTCAGTCCTTCACCGCAGGAGTTGATGCACTGGGGAGCAAACAACGTCGGTTCGGTGCTGATAAATGGAGAGTGGTGGCGAATTGTTACCGCGATGTTCGTCCACGTGGGAATCATTCACCTTGCGACAAACATGTGGTGCTTGTGGAATCTCGGCCTTCTAGCAGAGCCGCTGATGGGCTCGGCCGGAGTGCTGGCAGTCTACATTCTTACAGGTGCAGCAGGCAATCTGCTGTCAACTTTCGTCAACCTCTGGATCGGTTATCCTGACTTGGCAGAACTGACTGATCTAGTTAGAAAGTCCCATAGTGGGATTCCCGTCGAGCAGCTATTGGGCCTGTTTCCAGCTGGGGCCGGAGCTTCGGGAGCAGTCTTCGGAATCGCCGGAGCGCTGATTGTTCTGCTCAAATCTCCGCAGCTGCCGGTGCCGCCTCAAGAGTTAGGCAAGCTTCGGCGCTCGGTTATTTACTTCGCCGCCATCAATTTGCTCATCGGCCTTGGCACCATGGTGCCCGGTTCACCCGTGCACATCGACAACATGGCTCATCTGGGTGGTTGCGCTTGCGGGTTTCTGTTTGCAACGCCGTTGGTTCCGCGAATTGGCTCACCAAAAGACCTGTTCATCTTCCGCCGTCGGATCTCGGTCTTGATGGTGACGACGGTACTCGTGTTGTTCGGGACCTTTATTGTGAGGTTCGCCGGCTTATAAGCGCTCGTTACCGCACTGCGGTGGCAGCGAACTTCTTCACCATCGCAAGCAGGAGCTTGCGGTCGCTCTCGTTGAGGTTAGACGAGTAGCGGCGAATCTGGGTGAGGAAGCGGAGTTCCTCGTCGGTGAGCCTCTGGGTGTTGAACTGGTGGCTGGGCGTGTCGTCGGCAAAGAATTGGGAGATGGACATGTCGAGCGCAACAGCGATCTTGGATAACGTGTCGAGTGAAGGCACCGTGTGGCCGTTTTCCACGCGCGAAAGATAGCAGCGCAGGAGGCCGGTTTTCTTTTCAATATCCCCCTGGGACAAGCCTTTCTGAAGTCGATGAGTGCGAATCGTAGTGCCGATTTTCATGATGGGAAGGAATCCATTCCGATGGCTGCCACCGTTTACTTTCATGGCAGTAATCAAAAGATGATTGACTTAATAGTTAACATGCGCGACAGTCGATTGCAAGGATTTTGTCGCGTTTCTAAGGCGATGCGTTGCTGCTATGGAACCCTGCTCCCAAGGCCGTTCAGGTTCCCAGCCATCTCCCAATTCCGGCTCCCTTTTCCTGAACTGGGGCATGATGCATCCGACGCCCTGCTAATAGTTAGGAGAGATTGGCAAACGGTCGGCTTCGATCTCAAGGGAACCGAAGCAGAATCGTGCTGCGCCCGGTTGGGCATGACAAAGCGGCCATAGTCGAGCGGCAGTTCGAGCGTTGGCTAGGGTGTTGTCCGAGGTAGTGGCCGAAATCTCCTCCAGGTAAAATGGCGGGGATGTCATCTCGTGGAGGTCCATCCTCGAGCTTACGATGAGGCGCAAGAGCCTGCATTCGTAAACCTTCGTAGCGTGCGGGCCGTCTGAAGTAGTACGAGCGCGAAATGCCAGGGAGCATAAATGCGGCGTGCAGCCATGCGTTGGACAGTAGCGATTGGGATACTTGCGACTGGCGGCTCCGCGGTATGGGCGCAGGCCGATATGAGTCAGCTGGCGACTACTCCCCCGCAGTCTTCGTCGTCGGCTGGAGCGGTCGTTAACCCTGGATCTGCAGGCACCCAAGCTCCTCCGCCAACTGCGGTGACGGGCGGCACACTGCACGGTGTGGTGAAGAGCGGGAACATACCGCTGCCGGGCGTGACGGTGACGGCCCAGAACACGCTGACGGGGAAGAAGTATTCGACCACAACAGATATTACCGGCGCGTGGTCGATGAATATTCCGCAAAATGGGCGATACGTGGTGAGGACGCAGTTTGCGGCCTTTGCGACGGGATCGCAGGAAGCGGTACTGAACGCGACGAGCCACGACCAGACGGTGACGTTCGCGTTGATGCTGGCGTCGCGCGCGGCGGAACAACAGCAACAACAAGCCCAGCAAGAGGCGCAGCAGGGTGTGCAGGCAGCGATCCGGCAGTTAACAGGGAACGGGGCTCAGAGCCTGAGCTTGATGTCAGCGGTTGCTGGCGACACCGAAACGCAGACGGGAACTCCGGGCGCGAGCGTTTCTGCTGGCGCAGCACTGCCGTCGGCGGCCGGCAATTCGGACTTCGGCGGGGATTCGGTGGCCATCAGCGGACAGATGGGTCAGGTGAGCCCGCTGGCTGGCGTGGATATGGACCGGATCAGGGACGCGATTGAGACGGCTCGGGCGCAGGGTGCATTGCCGGGTGGTGCAGCGGGAATCTTTGCGGGCGCGCTGGGCGGCGGCGGGGGATTTGGAGGAGGCGGTTTCGGGGGTGGAGGGTTTGGTGGGGGCGGATTCGGCGGTGGTGGGTTTGGCGGTGGAGGGTTTGGAGGCGGACGGGGCAATTTCCGCGGCTTCGATCCAAAGCAGCCACATGGATCCATTTTCTGGATCGGGAGCAACTCGGCGCTGAATGCGGAGCCATTTTCGCTGCGCGGACAGGAGCAGGAGCAACCGCCTTCCGGGAGCAACCGATTCGGGATCTCGTTTATGAGCGAGCCCTACCTGCCGGGCCTGACGAAGCCAAGCGGCAAGGACACGGTGTTCTTTACGCTTTCCGGAACGCGCAGTTCGACTCTGTCAGACCAGTACACGACCGTTCCCACAGAAGCAGAGCGGACGGGCGATTTTTCGGCCGCGGACCTGCCTCCGATTTACGACCCCACGACGGGACTTCAATTCAGCTCGGGCGGAAACGCGAACGTGATCCCAGCGGGGCGGATCGCGTCTCAGGCCACGCAGCTACTGTGCCCCACATCGAGCCCAGTGAATTGCTATCCGTATTTTCCCGCACCCAATCTGCCTGGCGACGTGCAGAACTATCATCTGCTGACGACGGCGCAGACAAACACGACGCAAGCGGGCGTTCGCTACATGCGAAGCCTTGGCAAAGGCGCGACGCTGCCGACCGGCGGAGGACGTGGCGGCGGGGGCGGGCGGAGGAATCAGAACCAGGGGCTGCGGCAAAGCATCAACGTCAACTACAACTGGAGCGAAACGGCCCAGGACATTGTGAACCTTACGCCGCAGTTGGGAGGCAAGAGTTCGTCGGACTCGAATTCTGTGCAGGCGGGTTATACCGTTGGTTATCACAAGGTGACCAACATCTTTAATGCGAGTTGGAATCGAAGCAGCAGCCAGACGACGAACTTTTTTACTAATACAACCGATATTGCGAACGAAGTCGGGATTCAGGGAACAGACAATTCGCCGCTCAACTATGGACTGCCGGATGTGACGCTGAGCAACTTTCCCGGAGGGCTGAGCGAGACGCAGCCGAGCTTTTCGTTGTCGCAGACGATCTCGTTCTCCGAGGTGTTTAGCTGGATTCACGGCAAGCATAATTATCGATTTGGCGGCGATTTTAGGCGCGTGCATCGCGACTTTCTAGGCGGATCGAATGCGACGGGGAGCTTCACGTTTACGGGGCTATTTACCGAGGCGCCGAATTCGCCTCCGACGACGGGGATAGCGACCAGCGGTTCGGCGTTGGCGGATTTTCTGCTGGGATTGCCGCAGGAAACCTCAATCGACTCGACGGCGGGGAAGAGCTACTTGCGCGATAACGTGTGGGATGCATTCGCGAATGACGACTGGCGTGTTACGCCTTCGCTCACGCTGAATTACGGCGTGCGCTACGAACTCTACGAGCCGTATACGGAGAAATATGGGCGGCTGGCGGATGTGGATACGAATCCGTCCGCTGGGTTCACAGGTATTGCGGAAGCTCAGGCCGGGGGCGCGGGCGCATTCAGCGGGGAGCTGCCGGATGGGCTGGTATTTCCGTTTCGTGTGGCCTTTGCACCGCGACTGGGCCTGGCGTACAGGCTTCCGAAGCAGACCGTGGTGCGGGCGGGCTTTGGCATGAACTACTCGGTGGGCGAGTACGGTACGTTTGCCTCGACGATGGCGCGGCAGCCGATGGTGAACGATCCAACGTTTGTGAACGAACAGACGAACAATGTGGCCACCGATGCGGCGGGCAACCCGACGGCAGCGTGCGCGCAGACGGCCACTTGCTTCACGCTGGCACAAGGGTTTGCCGAACCAGACACGGCGGGCAACTACGCACTTGAACCGCATTATCCGATGCCTTATGTCCAGGCATGGAATATCGATGTGCAGAAGACGTTGCCGTGGGGCGTGGTGCTGAATGTCGGCTATAACGGATCGAAAGGCAACCACCTGGACATTACGAGCGAACCGCGCGCTACGCCGAGCAGTCCGCTGACGAACCCAACGGCGCAGGTTTTCAAGTACGACCAGGCGGTGGCGTTCTCGAAGCTGAGCGCGGGAACGGTGAGGGTGAACAAGCGGCTCTCAAAGGGAATTTCTCTGGGCGCGAATTACCAGTACTCGCACTCGATTGACGATGCGGGATCAGTGAATGGAACTTCGCCGAGGGTGGTACAGAACTGGCAGGACTTGCAGGCAGAAGAAGGTAACTCGGGATTCGACATTCGGCACCAGGTGAGCGGGTCTTATCTCTACGAGTTACCGTTTGGGAAAGATAAGTTCTGGGTAACTACCGGATTGGGTTCGCATATCCTGGAAGGGTTCTCGGTTTCGGGGAGTTATACCTTTGCCACAGGCTCGCCACTTACTCCAACTTATGCGGCCTCTGTGACGGATGTGCAGTGCGGGACAGCGGGTTCGGGGCGTCCGGACCGTGTGCCGGGGAGCTCGTTGAGCGCGGGTGCAGGCTCGCTGGGGGAGTGGTTCAATACGGGGGCGTTTACGGCACCAGCGACTGTCGCTGGATATCCGTGTGCGGTGTTCGGCAATGCATCGCGAAACTCGATTGCCGGGCCGGGGACGATTACAAACAATTTGGCGCTGTCGAAGACGATGCAATTCGGGGATACGCGGAGCATGGAAATTCGCGCGATGCTGAACAATGCTTTCAACACCGTGCAGTATTCGGGTGTGGATACGAGCGTAACTTCACCCAGCTTTGGACAGGTAACTTCTGTTGGACAGATGCGGTCGTTTCAGTTCAGGGCGAGTTTTCGATTTTAGCGAAGTCAGCGGTGCCGCGGGGGGTAGGACTTTAGTGGATTCCCAAGTCCCGGAAGCGGGACCTGGGTCCCACAGATATGTGGGAAGGGGCTTTATGACGGGGTTGGCGCGTAGTTTCGGGGCATGGATGGCGATGGCGGCGCTTGGGCTGCCGGGCGCGCAGCCTTCCTTCGTGCAAAGCTCCGGCCAGGATTCGAGCGGACATTCCTCGGGTGTACAGGCTCCGGCATCGCAGGAGGGCGGGTTTGTTCTGAAGATGAACGGGGAACTGGTGCTGACCAATGTGGTAGCCCGCGATAGCAAGACCGGTGAATTTGTGCACGGCCTCAAGCAGAGCGACTTCAGCGTCTTAGAGAACGGCAAGCCGCAACATATCGAGACCTTCGACTATGAAAGCGTGGAGATGGCGAAGCCGCTGAACGAAGCCACGATTAGCGGATTGGCCGCGGGCAGCAGCGTGAGCGGTGGCAAGGCCGCGGTGGTGGCGAAGCCAGAGGATCTCAGAAACCATCGGCTGATTGTGATGTTCTTCGACCTGACCTCAATGCAGCCGGAGGACCTGGACCGCAGCGTGGAAGCGGCGCAGGCTTTCTTGAAGACAAAAATGCAGCCGGCCGACTTGGTGGCGCTGGTTTCGCTGGACACGACGCTCAAGGTAGACCAGGATTTTACTTCGGACAAGAATGCGCTGATCAATGAGGTCGCGATTTACAACGGCACCGAGGGACAGGGGTTTGCCTTGGGCACGACGGCGAACTCGAACCAAGTGGAGGATACTACCGGATACACGCCGGACGAAAGTGAATACAACGACCTGAATACGGACCGCGAACTGTTTGCGCTGCGAGCGATTTCAAAGTCGCTGGAGAAGATCACGGAGAAGAAGTCGCTGCTGTATTTTTCGGGTGGGATTCAGCGCGACGGTATTGAGAATCAGGCATCATTGCGGTCAGCGATCAACGCGGCGGTGAGGGCGAACCTTGCGATTTACAGCGTGGATACGCGCGGCTTGCAGGCGATTTCTCCGCTAGGCGATGCTTCGACCGGAAGCCTGCGGGGAACTGGCGCGTACAACGGCGGGGCGCTGCTGAACAACATGAATGCCAACTTTGCCTCGCAGGAAGTGATGTCGACACTCAGTGTAGACACGGGCGGCAAGGCATTCTTCGATTCCAACGACTTTGCACCGGCGTTTGCGCAGGTGCAGCGCGACTCATCGGCGTATTACGCAATCGGATTCCGCAGTTCGAATCCCGCGCGCGATGGCAAATATCGCAAGCTGACAATCAAGATCAACCGACCGGGTATCAAGCTGGAATACCGGCCGGGGTACTATGCGCCAGCAGATTTCCAGCACTCGGGGCATGAGGACCGCGAGCGCGAGTTGGAGGAGCAGTTGGCCAGCGACTTGCCGGCTACTGACATGGCTGTATACATGGATGCGATGTATTTCCGCCTGGATGAGAACCGCTTCTTCGTTCCGGTCTCGCTCATCGTGCCCGGATCGCAGATTCCGTTTGTAAAAGGTGGCGATAAGGACAAGGCGACGATCGACATTATTGGCAGCGTGATCGACGAGTTCAAGCGGCCGATCGGCCGCGCGCGTGAGACGGTGAAGTTGAATCTCGACCAGGGTTTGCAGGCGCGCCAGAAAAACATTCAGTACACCACCAGCTTCAACCTGCCGCCGGGCAAGTATCAAATGAAGTTTGTGGTACGCGAGAACCAGACGGGGCGGATGGGGTCATTTGAAGCGGAGATCACTCTTCCGGATATGAAGAAGTCACCGCTGAAGCTGAGCTCAATCGTGCTGGCATCAATGCGTCAACCGAGCAAGAAGGACAGCCCCCTCGTGCGTGGCGGAGAAGAGTATGTGCCTAACATCAGCCACGTTTTCCGGCAGGATCAGCATCTCTATTTGTTGTATGAGATTTATGGCCCTGCGCGCCAGAAGCCGGCGGAGAACGCGTCGAAGGGGACTAAGTCGGGAATCAACTTGTTGAGCAGCCTTGAACTGATTCAGGGATCAATAAAGGTGTATGAGACACCGATTGTGCAGGCCAAGGCGATCAATGTGGAAGGACGCGATGCGGTGGCCATCGAACTGGACGTGCCGCTGGCCGGGCTCAAGCCCGGTCCTTATGTGTGCCAACTGAATGTGATTGACGACGCGGGTGGGAGTTTTGCCTTTCCGCGGTTTGCTATATTGGTGCGGGAACCGGTCCCGGCTGCGCCTGCGCCGGCGGGGGCTGCTGCGCAGTAACTTTGAGCTACTTTTTATTTGGTGTGGCATCTGGCGTGGACGTAGCTGCGAATCCATAGGGGCAGTGGCGGCAGCCTGAGCCGCAACAGAAGCCACGCTTGAGGTGATAGGCCTCGGTGAAGACCATGTACGGACCTTCGAAGTAATAGTCTTCGGGTTCGAGTGGTGGCCGTGATGCGGGAGATTCCTTCCGGTCCATTCTTCGACTCTCTCACATTCCATTCTCTCCTGAATCGCGGGATGAGGATTACTGCCCGGGACAATCGGTAGAATTGAAGAATGACACTTACAGTGCAGGATCGAGCACGGCGCATCAAGATCATTCTCTTTGACGTGGATGGCGTTTTGACGGACGGGGGCATCTGGTTTTTGCCCACCCCCACGATCGACGGTACAACGGCGATGAAGATGGTGGAGTTCAAGGGCTACAGCGCGCACGATGGAGCGGGAATCACGCTGGCGCGGTTGGGGGGGATGAAGTGCGGCGTGATTACAAAGCGGATCAGCGACAGCGTGGCTCTGCGCGCGCGCGACCTGAAGATGGAATTTGTGTACCAGGGACAAGCCTTCAAAATGAAGGCCGTGCGCGAGATTGCAGCAAAGGAAGGCGTGACGCTGGAGGAGATTGCGTATGTAGGCGATGACGTGATCGATCTACCGGTGATGCGTGAGTGCGGCCTAGCCGTGGCTGTGGCCAATGCTCGGGAACGGGTCAAGGTCGAAGCTCACTATGTGACACCAAATCGCGGAGGGCAGGGCGCGGGGCGCGATGCGATTGAGTTCATCCTGGAGGCCAAGGGCGTGCTGGACCAATGCATAGCGGCTTCGATTGATGAGAGCAATCCGCTGCCACCGTCAATGGATATCGGTAAAGGTGGGGACTTGAAGTGAGTGACCTAACTTCCTCGCCTTTTTGCCAAGTGCGCGGGAAAGTATGGTCAACCGACGGAGATTAGATGGAAGGACCCATGGAGATTGAAACAAAGAGAGCGGTGGTGCTTTTGAGCGGTGGACTGGACTCGGCGACCGTGCTGGCTATTGCTCGCAGTCAGGGCTATGAGCTTCACGCGCTGTCGTTTCGCTACGGGCAGCGGCATGTCTTTGAGCTTGATGCAGCGCGCCGGGTTGCCGCTTCGATAGGCGTGGTTGGGCACCGGATTGCAGAGATCGATCTACGAGTGTTTGGCGGGTCCGCGCTGACAGATGAGATCGAGGTTCCCAAAGGACGCAGCACGGACGATATGGCGCATGGTATTCCGATCACCTACGTTCCCGCGCGAAATACGATCTTTCTCTCGTTCGCTCTGGCTTGGGGGGAAGTGTTGGGATCGAGCGATATCTTCATTGGGGTGAATGCGCTGGACTACTCCGGTTATCCGGATTGCAGGCCGGAGTTCATTGCGGCTTTTGAGAAGATGGCGAATCTTGCGACGAAGGCCGGAGTGGAAGGAAGGCAGGCGCTCAAGATTCATACGCCATTGATTTCGATGAGCAAGGCAGAGATTATTCGGGAGGGAATCCAACTCGGTGTGGATTATGGGCTGACGAGTAGCTGCTACGACCCATCTGCAACTGGCCAGCCGTGCGGAGAATGCGACTCGTGTCTGTTGCGGAAGAAGGGGTTTCGGGAAAACAGGATCGAAGACCCGCTCGAGTATCGCGACGGTCGGGGTCTCACATGAGCTATGCGGTGAAGGAAATCTTCTATACGTTGCAGGGTGAGGGAGCACAGGCGGGACGTGCGGCTGTCTTCTGTAGATTTGCGGGATGCAATCTGTGGTCGGGCCGTGAAGCAGACCGGGTTACGGCAATTTGCAAGTTCTGCGACACGGAGTTTGTCGGTGTGGATGGAGTTGGCGGGGGAAGGTTTGAATACGCAGAGGCTTTGGCGGCGGCTGTTGCGGAGAAATGGCCGAGTAATCCGACGTTAGTGAATGTCGCGCGCGCCAAGCGATTTGTGGTCTGCACCGGCGGAGAACCATTGCTGCAACTGGATTCAAGCCTGATTGAAGCCCTGCATGCGCATGCCTTTGAGATTGCAGTGGAGACCAATGGAACGGTTGCAGCGCCGGCGGGGTTGGACTGGATCTGCGTGAGTCCCAAGGCAGGAGCAGCGATGGTGCAGCGAAGTGGGGACGAACTGAAGCTGGTCTATCCTCAGGCAGGAGCGGTGCCTGCTGAGTTTGAGGGCTTGGGTTTTCGGCATTTATTCTTACAGCCGATGGATGGGCCAAGCAGGGCGACAAACACGGAGCTTGCGCTCAAGTACTGCCTCGATCATCCTCAATGGCGACTGAGCTTGCAGACGCATAAGATACTTGGGATTCCCTAACCTATTCGCCAGTGCTTGCCTGCAAGGTATCCGTCGTTAGGCCAGGTGCGCCCGGGATTCTGCAGACCGCATAGCCGTCCTGCTGATAGGGGCATTCCATTCCATCGGGCGCCGATCCATGGATGACAGTCCATGTGACTGGGTATTGTTTGGCGAGGCGCGTGAAGTCCTCGGCACTGAAATGATTCAGACCGTAAGTGGCGTCACTCATCTGTTTCCAGTCTCCGGCGAGGGATGGAAACATAGCGACGACTCCGCCGTCTTTGAAATAGTCGGGTAATGTGGAGCGCTCACTGATGGAACGGAAGCCATGCACATCGACGCCCTGGTCCTTGAAGTAGCGAGAATCCACGGCGAAGACTGCATCTGTGGGAGTATTGTGGCGAACCCAGAGAAGAGTGTTGACCCAGGGATTGGAACTGGTGCTTAGCCAGGGTAACTCGATCTGCGGGCTGAAGGGGTAAGTCTGACGAGAAACGTAGAACATTCCAGCAGCGAGCGGCAAAGAAAGTGCAGGGAGTACCCAGCGGCGTCCTTTAGCCGCATACTCACCAACGACGCCGCCAAAGAGCACGACAAACACTAGGGTGATCAAATGGAAACATCGAAGCGGCTGGAAGCGGGCAAACATGTCCAGTGCGGGCGAACAGTCGAAGACCGCGGCAACCAAAATGGAGAGCAGACCAAACGGAATCAGTGCGAAGCTGAGGCGCTGAAAGTCAGGCGTGGTTTCGCGCAGCCTTCCCTTCCAGAAGAATGCCAGGATCGCGAGCGGGGCGATCATGCCGAGCCAATGGTACCAGGTCCAGTTGGAAAGAAAGAAGAAGTCACGCGCATAAAGGGCTTCGCGATATGCTCCCTGTGCGGGGTTGAGGCTCATGAATCCGACGGGCAGGACGCTGGAAACGGTAACCAGGTCCGGGACGCGCTGGCGTATAGCTGAGCCATACTTCTCCTCGATCCAGATGACACCGGTCAGGGCAACGAAGTACGCAGCCATCTGGGGATGTATGGCTGCGGCTGCGAGAACTCCAGAGCCCGCCATGGCATAGCGGTGGCGAAGAAAGCAGACCAGCGCAACAACGATGAGCGGTGTGGACAACGAGCGCGGTGTCAGGTAGGGATCCATCAGCAGGAGCCCGGTGTTAGTGGCTGGCATGGTGAGCACCGCGGTGATGACGAGCAGGGAGCACCACCGTGCTCGAGGGGAGCGGAAACAAGCCGCGGCCAGTATCCAGCAGGCGGTCAAAGTGGCGAAGAGCGTGGCGACGTACCAGAGAGATATAGTCCAGTCCATGGATAGATGGGTGAGCCGTGCGCTCCAGACTAGAATCGGGTCGAAGAGTGAGAGGTTCCCGTGTGAGAGGAAAAACTCATCTGCATAAGGGTATAGGAAAGGATGGAGGAGCTTCTTGGCAGCCGGAATATGGATCTCAGCATCTTCAACACCAAGATGGTAGCCGTGAATGGCGAGAGCGACAGCGGTGAGAAGGCCCAGGCGGAGCACGGGAAGACGATCGTCCGAGGCGATCTTCATGGAGTGACCGTCCCGTGCGCCGCGAGATTTGCAAGATTTGAGCCCTTCGGCTGCACGACGCTTGAAGAGGGAGATTCCGGTGACGGCCGGTGCGGGTTGATGGAGTGGTTGAAGGGCGACGGTGAGGTTATGGTACTCATGAGACTCTCTGCACGCGAGATTTGGAAACAGCGCTCGAAACAGCGCTCCTTGATACGTCGCCACCCGTCGGCGTGCGATCGAGCTCGAAGGCATGTGCCCCTCAGCGAGACACGCACCAGACTAGAGCCCGTCCCCGAATGGAAGCAGGTAACAGAGTTAGATGCACCTTAGAAAGACGAGGAAAGTACAACTCAGGACTACATTTTCAGGATTTTTTATTCTGGGCTGTGCGAATTGACCATACGGCGCGAGTGGAAGAGAATCGGCGGTGGGCCCTGGGACCCAGGTGGGGCAAGTTCTCGCAGAGCAAAACCAGGGAAAAGGTAGTAGGCGATGTAAACCCAGCGTTCAAGGAGTCGTCTACCCACAATTGGGTGATCGCTCTGATTGCACGACGCGAGCGTAGGTTCGACGCCAAATATCGCAGTACCCGATGTCGCGGAATCTGGAGCCGCAGATGGCCATGATGAAAAAGCTACTGCAGATCTTCCCAATTTTGTTGATGGTTGCGGGCGCAATGCTGTTGTCTGAGCGGCCGGCTTACGCGTATGCCGACCCTGGCACAGGTCTGCTGGCCATCCAGGCGGTTGGCTCCGCACTGGTGGCCTCCGGGTGGTATTTGCGCAAGAGAATTTACTCTCTCCTGCATCGGAGTTCCGTAGCGAGACAGGAGCGGGCCGAGACTCGGGCGACAAAGGAAGAAGAGGACTAAACGCGCCAGTGAGCAAGCCGGTCGATTTTCTAAAGCACAGTTCACGGGACACATCCGGAAACAAAGACCCGCTTGATGGCCCATTTCCACTGGATGAACTGGAACTGACTTTCCGAGACCCGGCGGGGCAGCTTCGGCTCACGCGAACGCATGCCCTACGGCGGATTCACCCTGAAGCAGTGAAAAAAACACTTGCCTTTCTTGAATCTCCGCTGCGGTTGGCTCTTGAGGCCAGAGGTGATTTGATTGCGACTGAGATTGCGGAGCCTGGAACGCACTCGTTCGTAATCTCCGGAGAACTCTGGCTGCGGCATCCTCGCGTCGAACCGATTTCATACCCGTGGGAGTGGAGCACCCTACAGTGGCGCGCAGCTGCTGAGCTCACGCTGCGGATTGCAAGGTGCGCAGTGGACGCAGGCTGGTCGCTGAAAGATGCGACTCCGCTGAACATCCTGTTTGTGGGCGCGCGTCCGGTGCTGGTGGATGTGTTGTCGCTGGAGCAGCGCGATCTTCATTCAAGCGTTTGGCTGGCTTATGGACAATTTGTCCGCACCTTCCTGCTTCCCCTGATAGCAGAGAAGTATCTAGGCTGGTCATTGCAGGCGACGCTCTTTTCACGCGATGGGTATGAACCTGGTGCGCTTTATCAGGCCCTGCAGCCATGGCAACGCTTCAACCCAGCTCTCCTGGATGTCGTCACGCTCGCGACGCTATTTGAAGGCAAGAGTGGCAAGAGAAAGATGCAGCGGAAGATACCTTCGACATCGGACCCTGAGCTGGCCACGCATATTCTGCACAAGCGAATTAATCGCCTGGGCAAGCAGATTCGCAGTGCTGCGCGGACGGAGGAGGCAACTCGATGGAGCGGATATCAACAATCCGCAAGCCACTATCATCCCGCGGATACTGACGACAAGCAGAGGTTTGTGAAGAGCGTGATGGAACGAACCCGGCCCGCGCGCGTGCTGGATATCGGAGCGAATACGGGGACCTATTCGCTATTGGCGGCGGACGCAGGCGCGGAGGTCGTGGCGCTGGATAGCGATACTGGGGCCGTCGAGACACTATGGCGGACAGCGGCACAGCGGAGAAAGAAGATCACAGCCCTGGTGGCGAATATCGCGCGCCCAACGCCGGCTGTGGGATGGAGGAATCGGGAACAGCTTTCGCTGCTCGATCGTCTCACTGGGAAGTTCGACCTGGTGCTGATGCTGGCGGTGATTCATCATCTCATTCTGCGCGAGCAATTGCCGCTCGCGCACATCGGCGACCTATGCGCGAGCTTGACTCGTCGCTGGCTGGTACTGGAGTGGGTTCCACCCTCGGATCCGATGTATCAAGAGTGGTTGCGCGGACGGGACGAACTTTACGGACGCTTGTCAGAGGACGATCTCATGCAGGCGTTCGCGCCGTCTTTCCGAGTTGTCGATCGCATGGTGTTGGGGAATCAGCGGGTTCTTTTGCTCTTGGAGCGCGACGACCTTGATGAGGAAGGTGCGGGAGCGGGCTCGTCATGACGAAACGAGTAGCCCAAGCCTGGGCCTTCGCTTCCATTCTTCTGCTGCCGAATTACGCTGACTTGACATCGGGTGCGGGAGACGCGCGGATGCGGTCGCCGGTGCCGCTGACAGGGATTGCGCTGGCACAACTGACGGATATGGTGGTGGTGGCGCTGCTTTTTTTCGGCGCGATGGAGGCACTGCGCAGGATTCCTGGATGGACGAAGATCCGTTGGTCGCTGATGGCGCTTTTGCCAGTACTCCTGTTTGCGCGCAATTTGGATGTGATGCCCTTCGATGTGCGTCCCGTTACGGTGCTTGCGGGGGGAGTTGTCTGGGCGGCAGTGCTGGGCGCGCTCATTCTGAAAGCTTCCAGATTTGCGGTGAAGCTGAGAGGCGCGGGAAGCACGCTGTTAGCTGGTTTTGTGGTCTTCGCCGTAATGATGACCTGGCAGCTTGGGAGCGCTGCGCTGTGGCGGCCGGGTCCGCAGGTGTTTCGATCCCCGGTGGCGGTCGAGGACCAACACAGGCAGCGGCTGGTCTGGATTCTCTTCGACGAACTTGCTTACAAACCTACCTTTGAAGCGCGCGATCCTTCACTGCATTTGCCGAATTTCGACCGCCTGCGCGCGGAGAGCACGCTCTACACCGACATGACGCCGATTGCCTACCGGACGACGCGGGCGGTACCGAGTTTGTTGCTGGGACTCGCTGTCACGGATGTTACCTACACCACGAGGAATCAGTACCTGGTGCAGATGGAGAACGATCCGCACTGGCAGACGCTCGATCCGAATGAAACGTTGTTTGGCATGGCGAAGCAGAATGGACTCACGACTTCGATCGTGGGATGGTACATCGCATATTGCCCGGTGTTTGTGGGGGTTGCCACGGATTGCTATTGGGCAAACGAAGATGCGCAGGATCGCGGGCCTACTTCGACGAGCGAAAGCTTCGCTGAGAATGTGTGGTTTCCGCTGCGCATCCTGGTGGAACAGGTGGTGGCGCCCAGCCACGCCTGGGCAGATGTGGCCGCTTGGAACGCGAAAGGACATGAAGCGGCTGTGAAGGATCTGGAGCAGCATGCGCTTGAGACGGCGGCGAACAGCCAGGCAGATATTGTTTATCTGCACCTTCCTGTGCCGCATCCACCCGCGGTGTGGGACAGGCGGACAGGGAGCTTTGCGCTGGGCGGATCGTATCTGGATTCTCTGGATTATTCCGATCGGCTGCTGGGCAGGATTCTGGATGTTCTTGAAGCGCAGCCGCGCTGGGCGGAGACCACACTTATCGTGCACGGAGATCACTCGTGGCGTACCGAGATGTGGAGACCACTGCCGGGATGGAGTGCCGAGGACGAACGCATTTCGCACGGCGGGAAATGGGATCCGCGACCGCTACTGCTGATTCACACGCCGGGCCAACTGAGTGCGCAAACCGTTACTGCGCCAACCAGCGTCATGTACATCCATGACACCGTGGCGGCGCGAATACAAGCGATGTCGGACAGGCAGAAATCTGCGGGTGACCACCATGCTCGCTAAAGGATTGCCCTGGCCACTGATTGCAAGGGCAGAATCTTGTCGACGCCGCCAAGTTTGATGGCTTCCTTGGGCATGCCGAAGACGACGCAGGTGGCTTCGTCCTGAGCGAAGGTTGCAGCGCCGGCCTGCTTCATTTCGAGCATGCCGCGGGCTCCATCGTCGCCCATCCCGGTGAGAATGACGCCGATGGCGTTTTGTCCGGCATAGCGTGCGGCGGAGCGGAAGAGCACGTCGACCGACGGACGATGACGACAGACCAGCGGACCGTCTTTGACCTCAACGTAATAGCGAGCGCCGCTGCGCTTGAGCAGAAGATGATGATTGCCCGGAGCGATGAGAGCGCGTCCGCGAATCACCGTGTCGTTGGTCTCGGCTTCTTTGACTGTGATGGCGCAAAGGCTGTCGAGGCGGTTGGCGAAGGCTCGCGTGAACAACTCGGGCATGTGCTGGACGATGACGATGCCGGGAGTATCAGGCGGGAGCATTTCAAGCACGGTCTTCAAGGCCTCAGTTCCGCCAGTGGAAGCGCCGATGACTACTACTTTTTCAGTGGTCTCGGCCATAGCGTGCGTCGCCGGAGAAAGAATGGCATCGGCTGTGAGCTTGGGCTCGACGGTGTGGCTGGACCTGAGGATGCGCAACTTCGATACCGCCGCTGCTTTTACAGCTTCGCAGAGAGTAACGCGCGAGTCCTCAAGAAACTGCTTGGTGCCGAGGCGCGGCTTGGTGATGATGTCGACTGCGCCGTATTCGAGAGCTTTGAAGGTACTCTGCGCGCCTTCGTCAGCGAGGCTCGAACAGATGACAACGGGGATGGGGTGCTGGCTCATGATCTTCTTGAGAAAAGTCAACCCATCCATGCGCGGCATTTCGATATCGAGCGTAATCACGTCAGGCAGTTGCTCGCTGATGCGGTCTGCCGCGACAAAAGGGTCGCCTGCGGTAGCAATAACTTCAATCTCTGGATCGGACGAGAGCACTTCGCGCAGTGTCTGGCGCACCACGGCGGAGTCGTCCACAATCAGTACGCGAATCTTTGGTGGTCCCACAACTACCGCCTTCCCGATCATTTATCCGAGCAACGAAAGCGCATTGCGCTTTTGAATCCAGGCTCAGCCGAGCCGCCGAAGGCGCACCTCTCCGGTGCCGCTATGGAATTGAATGTTGATGCCCGACGTGCCTCCCAGGCTGGATGCAACTACGTCGAATCCTTCGTCGCGTAACACCTTTGACGCGACCTCGCGGTTCAGCTTGCCCACGGTGGGTCGCGAACTGTCTGGATTGCTCACAAGCAACACATCGCCGCCCCCGAAGAGCTTGACCTGTACCTCATTGCGATGTGCGCCGAGGGCATCGAGCTGCTGAGCCAGGTCGCAAATGGCGAAGTCCACATAGCGGCGGCTGGCCGCGAGACTTAGCTTGGCCTTCGATTTGACCGGAACGCGGGGCAGCATAGGGTGACAGAGCGCGGCAATGCCGAGTCGAGGCGCCCAGAATGTGACCCCGACGCAGGAGCCTAGCACGGTGCGGAAGATCACGGGCTCGGTAACCAGGTGCGATTCCCCCGGTTGAACGTACACTTCCGGCACGACCTCATCAGGCTCCGGCATGAGGCCTCCGATAAAGAGCCGGGGCCACTGGGACAAGCGGCAGATCCATATCGTGCAGGGATTCGGCGTGGCCCACGAACATGTATCCGCCGGGGACAAGATGATGGGCGAGCTTGCGCAGAATTTGCTCCTGCGTGGGCCGGTCGAAGTAGATGATCACGTTACGGCAGAAGATGGCGTCGGCCTTCTCAGAGATTCCGTAGTCGGCGTCCATGAAGTTGAGGCGGCGAAACTCAACGAGGCGGCGCAGCTCAGGCACGACACGAACCCGGGTGGAGCCGGGCGTGCGGCCGGTCATGAGGTATTTTCGCCGGAGGGCCGCGGGCACAGGCTTGACGACGTCGC
>Ga0187847_10001139_pt1 | contig 25305 bp, 23 predicted proteins | sample June2016WEW_4_10_FD_132458 | JGI IMG/M metagenome (GOLD analysis project Ga0187847, IMG submission 132458) | Peatland microbial communities from SPRUCE experiment site at the Marcell Experimental Forest, Minnesota, USA - June2016WEW_4_10 | ecosystem: Environmental > Terrestrial > Soil >...
ATTCTAGCAGTTGCGGGTGCAGATTTAGAGGCGTATCAGCTCAAATCGCTGCGGAACACAACGATTCCAACGCTGACGAGGAGAATAGTCCAAACTGTGAAGAACAAGCGGCCGCAATTAAGCAGGACACTGTGTATCAAATCCAGATTCATGGCTTAGCTCCAAACTAATGCGAATGTAAGGGGAGGGATTCTCCCGATTCCCTCCCCTACCCCTCCAACTCGCTCAGTTGTTGGGTGTTTGCGGCTGGTCATTGGGCTGTTGCCGCTGCATGTGCTCGCTAAAATGCTGCTCACGTTCGGTCGTAAGTTGCGTCATTTTTGTCTTCTGTTCCGGGGTAAGTAGCTGAAAAATCTGCGCTTCAACCTTGGCGTGTTCGACCATCAGTTGACTATCGGTTTGCGATAGAGAAACGGCTATGGTCTGCGCCTTGGTCTCATCGAAATTGCCGCTCTGCACCAGTTGCGTCATCTGCAAGTGACTTTGATGTGCCTGTTGCATCAGAGGGCTTGCGGCAGATCGCTCGCCGTCAAGGAGTTGCTTCACTTGCGCTTTCTGCGCTTCGGTCAGGCTAAGGTAGCGCGATAGAAAGCGCAATTCATGACCACCCATCAGGGCCCCATGAGCAGGGGGTGGACCTTCTTGGGCCAAGGCAAATGACGATGCCAGCAACAGCGCAATTGCCCCCACATTGCGGAGGCGCGATTTTACTTGGAAACCAGTAAACTTAGAAGTGAACATTGCTTGACCTGCTCTCTCGGGCTAATGATGCAGTCGCCCTGAATTGACTCACTCTGATTCAAACACAGAGCGACGGGAGAAGTGGTAAAAAGTCGGTCAACTGCAGTAAAGTTTTGTCACAGGCGTAAACTGTTGAATTGACAATTCTTTACGCCTTAATTCGAGCCAACGTTGTAAAAATAAAATGAGTAGAACTGGCAAATTCGTGGATAAGATTCTTGTCATTGACGACGATGTAGAGCTTTGTAGCTTGGTTGCGGAATATCTCGCTCCCGAAGGATTCGATGTCGAGTGGGTTTATGACGGAACGCGTGGCCTGAAGCGCTCGCTGGAAGGCGAGCATTGTCTGGTGATATTGGACGTCATGCTTCCCGGTCTTAATGGCCTGGATGTCCTACGACGCATCCGGGCACAATCGCAACTCCCCGTCCTGCTATTGACCGCTCGGGGACAAGATGTGGATCGCATTGTCGGCCTCGAAATCGGCGCTGACGACTACCTGCCGAAACCTTTTAATCCTCGCGAGCTTGTCGCCCGCATTCGAGCAATTCTGCGTCGAAGTGCGCCCATAGAAAAACCTGAAGGCGATGCCATGCCCGAAGTCCTACGCGTCGGCGACGTTGAACTGGATCCGGCGACGCGCACCGTTTTGCAAGACGGCGTACCCGTTGATCTGACCTCCGTCGAGTTCAATTTGTTGCAAGCACTGCTCCAGGATGCCGGCCGCGTGGTCACTCGTGAACACCTCGTAGATATTGTGCTCGGGCGAAAATTTTCTCCCTTCGACCGCAGCATCGACATGCATGTCAGCAAAGTGCGAAAAAAGCTGGGCGATTCTGACAATGGAGCCGATCACATTAAGACCGTGCGGGGTGTCGGTTACATATTTGCGCATCCCAGGAGCGCAGCGCGGAGCGAGGCAAAGTGAGAAGCTTATTTGTCAGGATTTTCGTTAGCTTCTGGGTGGCACAGGCGCTCTTCATTGTTCTAGCCATGCTGCTGACCCTGGCAATGCGGCCGGGCCGGGTCGCAGCGGCGATCGAAGCTGCGGAGCCAAAACTTTTGAACGAATCATTCGCTGCGTACCTCAGCGGCGGTCCCGACGGATTCCGGAAATTCGCCTGGAACCAACATGACGCGCAGCGGATTCACCTCTTTCTTTTCGATGAACAAGGCCAGGAAGTTTCCGGACGAACGCCGCCTGATTGGGTACTGAAAGTCAATCGCGGGCAGGCGTCCACCGCTGACACGATCTGGGGACGTTTGCGTCCCATGCAATTTCTTAAGCAAGCGAGCGTGATGCCGGACGGGCGGCGTTACTCTCTCGTGATTGAATTGCCCCCGCCGAAACACTCATTGTTCGGACCCAATGGTGAGCCCTTTTTGGCGATTGGGATCGGGATCATTTCTTCAGGATTCATCTGTTTTCTTCTTGCCCACTATTTGACCGCTCCGATCGTACGCTTGCGCGCGGCGACGCAAAAACTCGCTTCTGGAGATCTGAAAGCGCGCGCCGGCAAGCCAAATGCGCGGGGCCGAGACGATATTTCGCAACTCGTCCGCGATTTCGACCGGATGGCGGAACGCATTGAAAATTTGTTGGATTCGCAAGCACGGTTGCTGAAAGACATTTCGCACGAACTGCGTTCGCCTCTCGCCCGCCTCAATGTGGCACTCGAATTGGCGCGGCAACGTAGCGGTCCGGAAGCTCAGACTTCGCTCGATCGCATGGAGCGCGAGGCCAGCCGGCTCAACGAATTAATTGGACGCCTGCTCACGATTGCCCGCCTCGACGCCGGCAATCAGGTCATTCAGCGAGTTCCAGTGCAGTTGAGCGAGCTGGTTGCTGACGTCGCTAACGATGCTGCCTTCGAGGCACAGAGCCGCGGATGTCATGTGGACTATGCGATTCTGGCCGATGCCGAGGTGTTAGGCGACCAGAGTCTACTGCATAGCGCGGTTGAAAACATTGTGCGCAATGCGATCCGCTATACGCAGGAAGGCACCAGCGTTCAGGTCAGACTGGAACGACGGCCCGCGAAAAACGGAGTCAGTGAGGAAGCAGTCGTGCAAGTTGTAGATGCGGGCTCGGGCGTGCCTGAAGATTCTTTGCAGAAAATCTTCCAGCCCTTCTACCGGATTGACGATGCACGCGGGCGCGGAACAGGAGGCGCAGGCCTCGGATTGGCCATCGCCGACCGTGCCGTTCGTTTGCATGGGGGCCGGGCAACTGCGGCGAACCTGCCGCGCGGCGGCTTATGCGTAGAATTGCTCCTTCCCGTTCTTCCCCTCAGGCAGCCAACGCGATCCAGCGAGCGAATCCAAATTACAGAGAATATTTCTGCCGGCTAGTTTGCTCGAGCACGACACAGGAATCTGGGGTGTCCGGCGGGCAACCTTCTCCGTTGTTTCGGGTTCCAATCCGCACGGCTGGTTTGCTCTTCATGAGTATTCCTGATACACAAATAAATGTCCCGTTTGCATGAAATCAGGATGAATCGGCTGAACCGGGCGTTCACTCCGGCAGCTTTCAAAGGTTATGGAGATAGTCTAGGAATGAAGTCCCGCGCATTTCCGAGTCTGACGCTGTTCGCCGCGATGTTGTGTTGCCTCGGTTGCAGCAATAACAACAACACCCTTACCAGCACGCAGAGCGTGGGTGACATTTTTGTCGCCACAGCCGGCAACACGGCCGTGCAGGCGTATGGCGTAACTTTAAGTTCTGGCGCGCTTTCGGCCGATGGACCGGGTATTCAAACGGGTACGGGCGTGGGCAGTTCGCCCACTGCGATGGCGATTTCGCCAGATGCAACCACGCTGGTGATCGCCAATAGCTCTTGCAGCAGTGCCGCTACGGGCTGCCTTACGTTGTATACCATTGCTGGCGATGGTTCCCTCACAGCAGTCACCGGCACCGTTGGCACGGGCGTTTCCCCGATCGCGCTCGCGTTCAATCCTGCTGGTACTTTTTTGTTTGTGGCGAATCAGGGTGATTCCACTGTATCGGCTTACTCCGTTAGCGGCACTACTTTGACGCAAGTCCCAGGCTCGCCATTTTCCACTGTCACCCCGGGCGTGACCACACCAACTTTGCCTTCGGGCTTGGCCGTGAGTGCGTCAGGCAATTTCCTCTACGTATCCAATAGCCTCACATATACGGTCTCGGTCTTCAATGTCGGGTCGAATGGCGCGCTGGCGCAATCCACGAACGGACCTTACAGTGTGGGGACGAATCCAGGGGGACTCGGCATTACTCCGACTGGGGCATTTCTTTACGTCTCCAATTTTCACGACAACAATGTCTCGGCTTTATCGATCTGCGACAAAGTCACGACCACTTGTTCGAATCCCAATGTACCGGACGGCGGTTTGACGCCGGTGCCGGGCTCGCCATTTTCGGCGGGCATTGGCCCGAGTGCGATTTCGACGGATGCGACTGGCATGTTCTTGTATGTTGTGGATCAAACTTCAAATCAGATTTCGCAATTCAAAATTAGTACGGGCACAGGTGCGCTTACAGCACTGAGCCCAGCAGCGGTATCGACCGGAACGACGCCTTTCGGACTTACCGTGATAACGGGAACGACGCTCATCACGGCCACCGGTGGCACTATCGAGTATCTCTACGTAACAAATAATGGCAGCACTACCGTGTCTACCTATAGCTTCGATTCCACCCTTGGCGCTCTCGGCGTGTTGGGAATGCCCACGCCCACGATCTCCGGCAATCCCACGGGAATCGCGGGACGATAGGGTCGAAGATATATCGTGGATAGGATTTAGGTCGGAAGCTTCAAGATCAGGTAGCCACCCAGCAAGGCGAAGATGAAGTCCGGTGACCAGGCGGCGAGGAAAGGTGGCAACTGGCTGATATTGCCCATCGCTTCGAAAAGGCCCGCTACCGTCCAGTAAACGACTGCAATGGACACTGCGGTGGCTACACCCGTAATCGTGCTCCTGCGACCAGCGGACAAAGAAAACGGAATCGCAAGCACCGCCATTACAAACGAAATAGCAGGATACGCAAGCTTTTTCTGAAGCTGCACTCGCAGGCGGATGACGTCGAAGCCGCTTTGCTGCAAATCGCCGATATACCGTCGAAGCTCGGCATAGTTCATCTCAGAAGATTGCTTAACTTCCTTCTTGAAATAAGTTGGCGGCTCATTCACCACAGCAAAAGTGGAAACGTCATAAGGACGGTATTCATCAATTGCAGCGCCCCGCAGAGTGCGCTCCCAACCTTGCGTGCATACCCAGCGACGCAAGCCATCATCCCAATGCGCCCGATCGGCGTAGATTCGATGGGTTAGGCTGAATGTCGCAGGATCAAACTGAAATACAGACAAACTGTCGAATTGATCGCGGTCGGAATCGAAAAATTGATAATAGTAAATTGTCGAGTGTTGTCCGAAAATCCATTTGCGGTCCGGATTCAGGTAAGTCTGTGCGGGCTTCCCTTTGATTTGGTTACGGAGCGCGTCCTGCCGCTTGTTGGCGTAAGGCAAGTAGAACTGGTCAAAGAAAAATAGTCCCGCCGCCAGAAAGGTGGACGCCACTAGCACGGGAATCACAATACGATAAATGCTGATTCCTGTGGCTTTAATTGCCGTAATTTCATTGCTCCGTTGCATCACGCCAAAGGTGATTAAGACCGACAACAAGATACATAGCGGGGCCACGTTGTAGAGGAAATAAGGCGTGACATTGAGTAGATAGTCCCCTACCGTGAGCAACGAAACCTGATTCCGCAAAATATCGCCGATTAATTCGAACAAAGTAAAAACCAGCAGCAGCGTGACGAACGAAAAAAGTATTAAAGCGAGATAGAACCCGAAATCGCGCAAGACCAAGTCATCCAGAATCATGGGGAAGCTGGCGCGGAACACGCGAATCCGGCTTGCTGCCCGGTCGAACGCGCCACGACCTGCCGTGCGTTCCGATTTGGCGCCCACTGGCCAAATTCTGCGGAAGGGATTACGTAATCGGAACCACGAAATATCGAAGGGACGTCTTTCCGCGCGCCAAAGAAGAAATGCGCCTGCGAGGAAAAATGCAATATCCGCAAGCCAACCACCGAACCACGGCGGAACTCGTCCCTGCCTTGCCAATGAGACGCCAGTAAGTGAAACAAGATAGTAAGCAAAAACCAGTAGAACGGTCAGCACGAAGCCTGTGGACTTGCCGCCACGCTTGGCCGAAAGGCCCAGTGGAATGCCGACCATGGCCAAAACTAGACATGCCGTCGGAAGGGCAAGGCGGCGATGAAATTCAATGAGGTACCAGCGCACGGCAGTTGTGTCGCGACTTTCTCGCGCGAGCTCGCGCAAGTCCCGGGTAGGTACCTGCGTAGTAGGAACCAGTTGCGATGCAGACTTGTTCTCGGCCGCGGGAACCTCGATGGGGATATCCGTCTGATCGAACGTAGAAATCTGATAATGCGCTTGTGTCTTCGGATCGGTTTCGTGCATCGTGCCGTCGATCAGATGGAGATGCAAGGTCGAAGGCCCTTCGCTGACAAGAATTCCCTGCCGGGCTAATGTGATGCGGGGCGCCGAGGGATTGCTCATGTCGGCGAGGAATACACCTTTCCATATGGCTGCGCCGCGTGCGCCTTTCACGTCTTGAACGTAGAGAACAACCTTGGGGAATCCTTCGTAGAAGACGCGGGGCTGGACTTCAAACGACGCTTGTGAAGCTTTGAGACGATCTTCGATCCGCGCTAACCCGGCTTGTGAAGCCGGGGCCAGGTAAATGCCATTCACCATTGCCAGCAACCAGGCAGCGCCTACAAAAATGGAAATGATCCGCAGGAAGGTCCAGACACCGAATCCGCTGGCGCGCATTGCGGTAATCTCGCTGTCAGCGGCCAATCGGCTAAGGCCAATAAGAATGCCCACGAGTACGCCCATGGGGATTGTGTATGTGAGCGTAACCGGCAATGTGAAAGCGAATATCTGCGCCACACTGGGCAGAGGCGCGCTGTTACGGACGATGAGATCAAGGATGCGGCCTAAGTCACTGGTAAACAGGACAAAGGTAAAAATCGCGACGCCGAGCAGAGCGTGCGAACTGACTTCGCGGAGGATGTAGCGGGTGAGAATCCGCATGTGTGCTCAGGCCGAGTCTAGCATGACCGCGCCCCTAGAGGCGTTACGGCAATCTTATCCTCTGAGCGTGCTCACGAGGCGTTCAGTTTGATCCGAAATGATGCCATCGACACCAAACTGGGCGAAACGCTCCATGCTTGACGCACGGTTGACGGTCCAGACCATGATGCGCTTGCCCGCATCGTGAAGCTCTGCGACCAGTCCGCGAGTCACCAGTTTTTGTTCTGCAATGACGTATTGCGCGGGCAAATCGCGCCACGAAGACAGTTGTGCACGATTTTCGCAAATAATTCCCAGCGGCACGTGCGAATCGAGCGTTGCAATTTGTCTTACTACCGCGCCTAGAAACGATGAAATTACATATCCTTTTGCCGGAGGATGTGCTCGTAGGGCATCCAATGTCTGCTCTTCCAGGCCGGGAGTTTTTAGTTCGATGTCTAGGAATGCCCGTGCCATGAAAATCCGCATGACATCCTGCAATGGAGGCAGACCGAGCAGCACAGCTCGTGTTTTCGAGATTGTTCTTCCGCTCCACTGCGGGTCGTGGCATACGACGGCTTCGCCATCGCGCGATCTTCGAACGTCGAACTCGAAACCGTCGCAGCCGTGTTCCAGCGCGAGATCAAAAGAAGCGGGCGAGTTCTCCTGGATTTCAGGGTTCGCCCTTGCTCCACGATGGCCGAGTCGTAACAGCATTATCGAGACTTCTTGGTCTTCGTCTTCGTTTCGGTCTCCGGCTTCGGCCGAGGCCAGCGGGCTACAACCACGGTGGAGATTCCGCCCCGCGGGCGAAAGTCGCCTTTTACCTCCGCCCAAACCGGACGCGCATATCGCACCACGTCTTCCAAAATGCGATTCGTGACGTTTTCCTGAAAGATGCCAAGATTTCGATAGGACTGCAAGTATTCCTTGAGCGATTTCAATTCCAGGCAGTATTTGTCCGGCATATATCGGATTAAGATTTGGCCGAAGTCGGGCAATCCGGTCTTAGGGCAAACGGAGGTAAATTCGGGATCGTCCACCACGATCTCATAGCCGGGAAATTGGTTTGGCCAAGTTTCGATGACGGGGAAATCGAAATCCAAACCAGCCTCGGCATGGTCGTTTGTGTAACCTGACACTTTTCTCATAATTGCCTTATTCTAAACGGACTTATACCATCAAAAGACGAGACTGCCCAGAAGGCGCCTGCCGATTTCGAAGGCATGATTTTTGTGTCCTTCGCACAGATAACGGCATCTAGTTAATATACGTTGCCTGTAATCGCCTCGACCCGGCAAGTGGTAAAGTGCGTTTAGCCAATAAATATGCCTGTAAACGAAAATGGCGCTGGCCTTCTGGGCACGCGGCGATGGCTCCTGTGGACGATGGGCGTTGTAGCCGGCGTGTTGCTGCTGGCTTCATTTATGCCCCATGGAGAGACGGTTCCAGTGCGGGCAGCCAGAGTCGAGCGCGGAACCATTCGCAGTTTGGTTTCCACTAACGGCAAGGTGGAACCGGTGCTTAACTTTGAAGCCCATTCGCCGATTGGTACAACGTTGACGCAATTACTGGTCAAAGAGGGCGATCACGTCAAAAAAGGCCAGCTTCTGGCGCAGTTGGACGACGCATCGATTCGCAGTCAAGCAGCCCAGGCAATGGCGCAATTACGTACGGCAGAAGCCAACGGCAGCGCTATCCGCAGCGGAGGAAATCAAGAGGAGTTGCTGACGTTAAACGCGCAACTGGTGAAGGCTCGCACCGCGCGCGATACCGCGCAACATAACCTCCAGGCTTTGCAGAGTTTGCAACAGCAAGGTGCATCGTCTTCCGGCGAAGTGCGGGACGCAACCAGCCAACTGGCGCGCACAGAAGCGGATGTAAAGTTGCTAGAACAAAAACAGAAAGATCGCTACTCGCAACCTGAGATCCAGCAAGCTGCTGCCCGCCAATCAGAAGCCCAGAGTGCATACGCTGCCGCTGAAGACGTGTTGAGACAGTTGAATATCCGCGCCCCGTTTGATGGTGTTGTCTATGCAATCGCTCCCCGCCAGGGTGCCTATTTGAATGCCGGCGACTTGGTTTTGCAGGAAGCTGATCTGTCTAAAGTGCTAGTTCGGGCGTATGTAGATGAACCGGATGTGGGCCGTCTCAAGATTGGTGAACCGATCGAAATCACCTGGGACGCCGTTCCCGGGCGCGTTTGGCAAGGAACTGTATCGGCCGTACCGGCGACTGTAAAGATTCAAGGCACCCGCAATGTTGGTGAGACAACCTGCGTCGTGAGCAACGCCGATTACAAATTGTTGCCGAACGTAAACGTAGGCGTGACGATTGTAGTCGGCGAACATCGTGACGTACTGACGCTGCCACGGGAAGCTCTGCGGCAGGATGACCAAGGCGCGTACGTCTTGCAAATTCAGAACAACGAATTGCATCGTCGAAACGTGCAGACGTCAATCACTAATTTGACGCATGTAGAGGTTGCCAGCGGGTTGAACGATAACGATCTGGTGGCTCTCAATTCGACGAATTCGAAACCCATCCAGAACGGGACTGTGGTGAAGCTAGTTCACTAAATTAAATATGCTTTCATTGCGCAAATACTTCTTATTGATTCTTTCACTCGCTCTTATGTCTGCGATGGCTTCCACCACGCAACCGGCAGAGGACTTGCTCGCGCGCGGCCAAGCCGACCAGGCCATAGGGCTTTTACACACCGCGCTGGCGCAGAATCCCAGCGATGCCGGTTCCTATCACTTACTTTGCCGAGCCCACTTTGATTTTCAGGATTGGAATTCTGCCGTTTCCGCTTGCGAAAAAGCGGCTGCGCTGAACCCGCAGAGCAGCCGCGAGCACTTGTGGCTGGGACGCTCTTATGGCGAAAAAGCTGACGCATCCAATTTTCTTGTCGCGGTCGGCCTCGCCAAGAAGGTACACGCTGAGTTCGAAACCGCTGTGCAATTAGATCCGCAGAACATCGAGGCGCACACGGACTTGGCAGAATTTTACCTGGAAGCGCCGAGCATGATCGGAGGCGGTCGCGATAAAGCGGAATCGCAAGCGCAAATTCTAGCGAGCCTTGAGCCTTCGAAGTCGCATTGGGTGAAGGCCCGCATCGCCGAAAAGGACCACGATTTCACCGCCGCCGAAAAAGAGTATCGCGCGGCAATCGAGGCCAGCAAGGGCGGCGCAATCGATTGGTTTAATCTGGCGCTGTTCTATGGTCATCGCAATCGGATGGACGACATGCAGCAGGCGCTGCAACATGCTGTGACTGCTCCGCCGGCCCATCCTGAGGTCACAATGGAGGCGGCTGAGTCATTGATCCGCGTCGATCGAAATATCCCGCTGGCGATTTCCTGGCTGCAAAAGTACCTCGCTGGACCAACTGTGGAATTAGCGCCCACATTCAAAGCATATTACTGGCTCGGTCAGGCGCAAGAGAAGCAGAGTAACTTCACGGCAGCCGCTGCGTCCTATCGGTCTGCCTTGGAACTCGCCCACGGCTACACGCGGGCACGGGAAGCCCTGAACCGGATATCTGAAGACCGGCGTGGAGAGTAGTTCCAGGCCGCGATTATTCGAGATCAGCGTTTTCAGATTTCGATTTCAATTGTGAAGGTGCGGAAATGAAAACTCTGTGGCGACTTCCATTCTGCCTCTTGATGGCAGCGACTTTTTTCTCATTTGTAATGCCGCTGCTCATGGCCGAACCCATACCGCTGAGACGTGCCGTCGAATTAGCTTTGGCGCACGCCACCACAATTTCAACCTCTGACGCCGACGAGCAGCGCGCTTTTGCTTCCTACATGGAGGCGCGGGACCAGTACATTCCGCAGGTCACCGTCGGCTCGGGCTTGGGCAAGACCTGGGGATACCCTCTCAGCCTCGAAGGTTCCGCGCCATCTATCGTCAATCTGACGGCTCAATCGGCGCTTATCAATCCCGCGCTACGTGAATTTGTGCGTGCCGCGAAAACCGAATACCTGGCGAGCACTCTGCAAGGCAAAGAACAGCGTAGTGTCGTGATTCAAGACACGGTGCTCAGCTACATCGAACTTAGTCGCTGGGAAACTTTGCTGGTCCATCTCCGCGAGGACAACATCGCCGCTTTAAAGGCTGAACAAATTGTGGCTCATCGCATTCAGGAAGGAGTGGACAATGCGCTCGCAGCAAAGCAGGCTCAATTGACCACGGCCCGCGTCCATCTACGCATCGTTCAGGCGGAGAGTTCGATTGATTTGCTCCGTGAAAAGCTCTCACATTTGACTGGGCTGCCCGCGAATTCGATTTCCTCAGATGCTGGGACGATTCCCGCGTTGCCGGAAATCAAGCAGGAAGACGTAAACCAGGAAGACGATCTCATCGCCAAGACGCTCGATGCAAATCCCGCGGTCCAAGCGGCGAACACCCATTTCCTGGCCCAAGTGGAAAAGGCCAAGGGTGAACATCGCTCATTATGGCCGAGCATTGATTTCGCCAGTCAATATGCACTGCTTGCTTCGTTCAACAACTACGAGAACTATTTCGTTCCCGGAAGCTTCCAGCAGCACAATGCGACCATCGGCATCGCCATGCGCTTCCCTTTTCTGAACGAATCGCAACGCGCCCACGCGCGGGCTGCAGACGCCGAAGCAGTGCACGCCAAAAAAGACGCTGAAAACGCGCGCAATCAGGTGTCGGATGAAGTCTTGCGGCTGCGCCGTTCAGTCGAACAACTTGACGCGGCGCAGCAGGTCGCCGAATTGGAGTACCAGATCGCAGACTCCGGCTTGCAGTCAGCCCAGATTCGCATGGACTCGGGCACTGCGACCATTCACGACGCCGAAGATGCGCGCGTCCTCGTGACGGAGCGATTCAATTCTCTCCAAGATGCCGACTTTGAACTCGAGCGGGCGCGCATCGGTTTGCTGCGGGTTACCGGAGATTTGCCCGCATGGGTGGGGCTAAACACGGCTGGGCCCAATAAGTAGCCGCATCGCTTTTGAGGCTCTTTTTCGGCGGCTGGATGCATCAAACTGCCATTCCAGTGCAAACGGATTGTAGAAAGGCCCTAGCCAAACTACTCTTAAGGTTCACGATAATTTGCACTTATGGGGCTCGCCGGAAGACGGTTGAGGGTCGCTCGTAGTACCTCGAGAAGCACCTCTGATTACGCCTTTGGTAGCTCGAAAATGTTAAGATAGAAGATAAGTAATTGAAAATTATGCCCTTAAAAACACTGCTCCTGAATCCGCCTTCTTTCGAGAACTTTGACGGTGGCGCTGGCTCACGCTGGCCCGCTACGCGCGAAATCGAGTCGTACTGGTACCCAGTCTGGCTGGCTTACCCCGCCGGCATGATCGAAGGTTCGCGCCTGCTGGATGCGCCCTCCCACCACGTGTCGGCGGAAGAGACCATCAACATCGCGCGCGATTACGAATTTCTCGTGCTCTTCACCAGCACCCCCGGCTTCCCCGGCGATGTTCGCCTGACCGCGAAGATTAAAGAAGTCAACCCGAAGATTAAGATTGCCTTCGTCGGCCCGCACGTCAGCGTTCTCCCCGAGCGGTCGCTGAAAGAGAACCGCCATATTGATTTCATTGTGCGCAAGGAGTTCGACTGGGCTGTTTATGAATTCGCCCACGGCAAACCGCTGAATGAAATTCTCGGCGCGTCGTATCTGAAAGACGGCGCCATCGTTCACAATCCCGACCGTCCCGATCTGCAAGATTTGGACAACATGCCGCACGTCACAGAAATTTACAAGCGCGACCTCGATGTCACGCGTTACAACGTGCCGTTTCTGCTTTATCCCTACGTCTCGCTCTATACCACTCGCGGATGCCCAGCGCAGTGCACCTTCTGCCTGTGGCCGCAAACGTTAAGCGGACATCCGTGGCGTAAGCGCTCTACCGATGATGTCGCGGCCGAAATGGCAAAAGCAAAGCAGCTCTGGCCGGAAGTAAAAGAATTCTTCTTCGATGATGACACTTTTAACATCCAGAAAGTCCGCACTGTTGAACTGTGCGAGAAACTGAAACCGCTAGGCCTGACTTGGTCTTGCACTTCGCGGGTCACGACGGATTTCGAGACGCTCAAGGCGATGAAAGAAGCGGGATGCCGTCTATTGATCGTTGGCTATGAGTCCGGCGATCCGCAGATTCTTAAGAACATTAAGAAAGGCGCCACGATTGAACGTGCGCGGCAATTCACCAAAGATTGCCATAAGCTCGGCTTGGTAATTCACGGCGACTTCATCATCGGATTGCCCGGCGAAACTCGTGAGACTATCGAGAGCACCATTAAGTTTGCTAAAGAACTCGATGTCGAAACTATTCAAGTCTCTGTGGCTCACGCTTACCCAGGCACCGAACTCTACGATTACGCAATGAAGAACGGGTTCATGGTCGCAGACTCCAAGATGGTGGATGATGGCGGTCATCAATTAGCGCAAATTCAATATCCTGGTTTGCCGGCGGATTATCTCCTGGAGTCGGTACACCGCTTCTACGACGAGTACTACTTCCGGCCGAAAGCCGCATTTCGCATTCTACGTAAGGCTATGTTCACCAGTGGCGAGCGCAAGCGTCTTTACAAAGAAGCGAAGAGCTTCCTCAAGGTGCGTGCCATGCGCAACAAGTGGGTGAAGGACAAGCGCGCTGAGGGCGACGCGGTGACTGCGGCCGAGCCTGCAAAAGCTTAACGGAACGGCTTAACGAAATAACGAGACTCTTTTGACCTTCCGTAAGTATCTTGTCCTGGCATGCGTGACGCTGTGTGCGTCCATTGGCGATTCCCTGCTGGCGCATGGCATGAAACAGGTGGGCAATGTTTCATTAAGCCACCTCGGCACAGTCATTCTCGCCGTCACAAATCCTTCCGTCGCTTTAGGGATTGTCCTGCTGCTGGGATTTTTTGCTTCGTATACCGCCGCACTTTCCTGGGCTGATCTCACCTACGTTTTGCCCGCGACATCTCTTGGTTACGTCTTGCTCACTCTGATCGCGAAATTCTATTTGCATGAGGATGTCATGATGACCCGGTGGCTCGGCGTCCTATTGATTTCCGCAGGTGTCGGCTTCGTAACCCAGGGGCCGGAACGTACTCACCACCACCTGAATCCCGAAGCTGATTCTCGGAATGAAGCCGTCACGGCCGAGGTGCGCCGATGAAGCAGCTTTACACCTGGTGCGCCATCGCTGTAATCGTGTTCGCTTCCACCAGCGGGGATGTGCTGCTGGCACGGGCAATGAAGCAGGTTGGCGATGTCGGCGAGCTTTGGCGAAAACATGGGTTGCTTGCCGTCGTTGGTCGTATGATGGGAAACCCGTTTTTTCTATCCGGGATTCTCGCCATGACGCTGGCTTTTTATAGCCTGCTTTTCGGACTTTCCTGGGGAGATGTGAGCTTAATCGCGCCCGCATCGGCGTCGCTCACCTTCGTAGCCAATGCCATTGCAGCCAAACTCTTCTTGCATGAGAAAGTAGATCACCGCCGATGGCTGGCGGCCTTGTGCGTGGCCGGCGGCGTGGCGTTGCTTGCTGCATGATTACGGGAACAACCTCATAAGCCCCGCCGCTGGCAGATCGGGAACAACAAAAGACTCCTGCGCCTGGCCCGCCGCTTGCAAAACCGCATCCGCCGCCAAATATCCGCTACGGACCGCGCCTTCCATCGTGGCCGGCCATCCCGTGGCCGTCCAGTCTCCAGCGAGAAACACGCGCGGCCAAGCCGTTTGTGGCTTCGGGCGTTTGCGGTCAATCCCAGGGCGCGGCGAATACGTCGCGTTCACCTCTTTAATGACCGTGGACTTCAACAAATTTGCATTTCGGGCGTCCGGAAAGAATTCCCGAACTTCGCCCAGCGCCATCTCCACAATCTCTTGCTTCGACTTGGCGATCAGATCCTTCGACGAACTCACCACTAATTCGACGTAACTCCCCTCGCTATTGCGGCCGAGCAGTTTGGATTTATGAAACATCCACTGAATCGTTCGGTCCAGCAGCACGGCGTGCTCGAGATCGGTGATCTGGCGATCAAACCAAAGATGTATTCCCGTGATGGGGGAGCTTTCAAAATGTTCTATCTGATTGCGCAAAGGCTGCGATGCGCCATTTTGCGGCAAGACATTCACAAGAGAAAAGAACGGCAAAGCGAGGATGACAAAATCAAACTTTAAGGCAACGCCTGCAACACTCAATACTGGCGAATCGGATGCGGGATGCATGCCCTCAACACTGGAACGCAAGCGCACGTCCCCGCCCCGGCTCGTAATATATTCCTGCGCAGTCGCATAAAGTTCGGTCAGGGGTATCGCCGGAATTCCCATGCGGCGGGCGGCTTTTGACTTCATGGTTTCGCGCACTACCTGCCCGGCAGCGGATACCGAGATGCGGTCTAAATCCTCGCTCAACGCGCTGATGAGCACCGGCTTCCAGAATCTCTCTATGGCGTTTCGTGTCTGACCGTGACGCTGCGTCCATTGCAGAAAGTTTTCTCCATTGTCCTCCGCAGGAAACGGCGTAAGGACTGCCAGGGCGCGAGCGATAGCCAACTTGTCGCGTGCATCGAGAAACGGAAAGCCCAGAAACGAAGGCAACGTATGAAATGGAGGGGGCAGAAATGTGGCTTCCAATTTCGACGCGCGGCCGCCCGGTTCGACGAACGTCATCTCGTCGGTCCAGTGAATTTTGCCCCCGGCACCGATGCGTTCGTAGAACTGAATTAGATTGGTGCAAACGCCGAAAAGCACATGCTGGCAGTTATCGATGACTTCGCCGGTACCGGGGTGCTCATACGAAGACGCACGTCCGCCTAGAAAAGGCCGCCGTTCAAACAGCGTGACCTTGTATCCACTATTCGCCAGGGCGCAGCCCGCAGCCAATCCGGCCAAACCCCCGCCGACAATGCCAACGCCAGGGGCCGAACCCTTTTGCGGATTTTCTTCGGGCGAATTCATGTGGAATATTTACAACAGGCGTTGCCAGACGCCTTTGGCGAGAATTGCCAATTTTTCCCGGACGCTCAGGCTGACTTTGCCGTGGAACACGTCATAGTTCCGGCTGGCTATCTTATCCAGCAAAGCACGGTAGATATTAATCAGGACCCAAAGCGCGGGTTGGCTATCTTCATTGATGTACGGAATTAAATCGTCGCCCGATTGGTAGAATTCGCGCGCGCGTTCGCCTTCCATCGCCAAAAGAGGGGCATACCGTCCAGTGTCTGTTGCCCCGGCCAATTCTTCCGGCGAAATTGAAAACTTCGCCAGATCTTCTTCAGGCAGATAAACCCGGCCCGCCGCAGCATCCTCTTTCACGTCGCGAATGATATTGGTAAGTTGAAAGGCGAGGCCGCACCGTTCCGCCAGCGGCTCCGCTTCAGGTTCTGTGTAGCCGAAAATGCGAATGCACACCAACCCGACAACCGAAGCCACACGATGGCAATAAAGCTTCAAGTCTTCGAACGTCGCATAAGCTACGCGCGAAGCCGACCGAGCTTGATCTTCTTCCACATCCATCGCCGTGCCGAAAGCCAGTTCATCGAGCAATCCAGCCGGAATGCCGAATCGGCGTTGCGCATGCGTCAGCGCAAGCAAGACAGGCTCATCGGTCGGATATCCGGCGAAAGCACGATGCACCGCGTCCAGCCAATCCGAGAGTCTTTGCCGGCGTTCGTGCGTAGGCAAGCTCTCCTCGTCTGCAATATCGTCGCATCGCCGCATGAAGGCATAAACCGCGCAAAGAGCGCGCCTTTTCGGGCGAGGCAGAATCAGAAATGCGTAGTAGAAATTCTTGGCCGCTTTCCGCGTAATGCCACGGCAGACCGCATAGGCCACTGCAATCTGCGAGTCGGTCGGAGTAAAGGGACCACGGGCCGTTTGCACCGCGGTACTCATCGCCACTTGCCCAAGGCAGCGCGAGCCACCAAGGCCAGCTTGCGGGATTTCGAAATCTTCGGCCGGTTGCCGAGCACGTTGTAGCCTTGCCGTTCAATCGCCGCTAGAATTTCTTGCCCTCCGCGGCTAAACAATTCGAGGTCCACAGCCAGTTCGCGATCCACTTTCTTGATGAGCGGCAGCCCTCGCTCAAACCAGTCATACGCGCGATCCACTTGAAAAGCCATCAGATCGCAAAAACCCGCCGTATTCCGCTGCGCCGCGATGTCGTCTTCGGTCACTCCGAAATGTTGAAGATCTATCAACGGCAAATAAATCCGCCCCTTCTCGTAATCCGTGCTCACGTCCTGCCAGAAATTAGCCAGTTGCAACGCAGTACAAGTGAAATCGGAAAGCGTTTGCCTCTCCGCGTCACGGTATCCGCAGAGATACAAGACAAGATGCCCAACTGGATTCGCCGAGTTCTTGCAATACCCAACCAAGTCATCGAATGTTGGGTATCGCAATGTCGTCTGGTCTTGGCGGAACGCCGTCAATAAATCCGCAAAAGGTTTTCGTGGGATGTCGAATTGGCGAACAGTTTCCGCTAGCGCAACAAATACCGGATGTCGCGGCACGCCCTCATAGCACGCATCCAATTCTGCTTCCCACTGATCGAGCAATTCGAGCGACGCTCGCGGATTCCCTACTTCATCGCCCAAATCGTCCGAGATCCGGCAATACGCATAAACATTAAAGAAATGCTGCCGCAAACGTTTCGGCAAAAACCATGTGGCTACTGAAAAATTTTCGTAATGCGAACGTGCTAGGCGACCGCAATACGCCTGCGCCTCTTCAAGCGAGGGCGCTCTCTGCGGAATCGCATATTCCGGCGGCAAACTCGCCCATCCGGCAGCCGCCGATGCAACAGCCGCAGCTCCGGATTGGTCGCTGGTGATGGAAGCCATGAGCAATTTCTTATGCGGACCGGGCCTTTAATGCCCTGGGATAATGGCCGTTTTTATGTCGCCGCCGCGATCCAGCATGTGCCGCAAAACCTGCTGCAGACGTGAGAGTGGCGCCTCTCCAGTAATGTATTCCGTCGGGCGAATCTTCTTTTCCGCAATGAGCGCAAACGCCTTGCGTACCGTGTCCGGCGTGTGATGAAACGTAGCCTTCAAGGTGATTTCTGAATAGTGCAGGCGGTTCGTATCTAACTCGACCTTCACGCCATTGGCGCAACCACCGAAGAAATTGACCGTCCCGCCTTTGCGGACCATCTCGGTCGCCCACTCCCAGGCTTGCGGACGTCCCACTGCCTCGATCACCACATCGCTTCCGCGCCGTCCCGGCGTCAAGGCATGAACCGCATCTACCGCATCCTTAACCTTGGCGATCTGCACGACTTCGTGCGCACCCATGTTCTTTGCGGCCTCGACCTGCTCATCGCGTTTCACCACTGCGATCACGTTGCATCCCACGGCCTTGGCCACCTGTACAAACATCAATCCAATCGGCCCTGCCCCAATCACCGTGACCGTGTCTCCGATTTCCACTCCGGTTTCGTGTAAGCCGCGCAAGACGCAGGCCAGCGGCTCCACCATCGCGGCATCCTCGTACTTCACGCCAGAGGGTACTTCCAGCATGTTCAATTCAACAATCCGGCGCGGAATCTTAATGTACTCCGCGTAGGCTCCGTTGTTGAAGAGCAAGTCCTCGCACAAATTTTCCTGATGCTTCTTACAGTAGAAACACATCTGGCAGGGCGCAGAATTAAGCGCCACTACTCGCATTCCTTTTTTGAAGCCGCGCACGCCATGCCCGACTTCTTCAATCACCCCGGCCAGTTCATGCCCAAACAGGGCTGGGGGCACGATCATGCGCGCGTGATAGCCACGCTGGTAAACCTTCAAGTCGGTGCCGCAAGTCAGGGCAACTTGCACCTTGACCAGTACTTCGCCTTCTGCCAGGCGCGGGATCGGCACGCGTTCAATCTTGACGTCCTCTTTTCCGTAGAGGACGGCTGCTGTCATTTTTCCATTCACGCTATAATTCCCTTCAATGGCCACGCTGCGGCTGGCCCCATGCCAACCCCGGCTGAATCACGAGTTTCATCGAATCCGGTTGCGGATGTGCGGCCAAGTCTAAGCCCGCCAAACTTTCATCCAAAGCAAACCGGTGGCTGATAAGCCGTGCCAAATCCATTCCCTTGCCCATCACAAACTGTACCGATTCGTCCTGCAAATCCACCGAAGCGCTATACGATCCCAATAATGTCTTCTCCTCCACGCACACGGCCGCCGGATCGATGGTCGCTTCGCCATGCACCGTCTGCGCGAATAGCATTACCTTCCCACCCGGACGTATCGCTTCCATCGCGGTCGAAATCAGCGAATTTCCGCCCACCGCCAAAATCGCTGCGTCGGCTCCTCGTCCTTCTGTCGCCTTGCGGACTTCCGCAACGACATCCTGTCGAGAAGCGTCAATGGTCTCGCCTAACTGGAGTTCTTTCGCTATTTTAAGCCTCTGAGGGTACAAATCGGAAGTTATGACTGTGGCCCCTGCCGCCCGGGCCAGAGCGCTCAAAATTACGCCAATGGGCCCCTGCCCGACCACCAGAACCGTGTCCCCCCCCTGCACCGCCAGCCGCTCAATGCCCTTTAGGCAGGTGTTGACTGGCTCCAAAAAGCAAGCTTGTTCATAGGAGACGCCCTCCGGAATGCGAACTGTGCCCTTTTGTACAATCCAATCCATGACGCGGACATATTCTGCGAAACCACCGCCTGAGGGCTCAAAACCAGCCGTACATCCGACTTTCTTGTAAGTCGCACACTGCGCAAAGGTCTTGTGCTTGCAATAGTAGCAACGGCCGCACGGGATGTGGTGGAAGACCACAACACGGTCTCCGGGGCGGAACTGCGTCACCCCTTCGCCCACGGCGGCAATCATGCCCGAAGTTTCGTGCCCAAAAATGCGAGGAGCGGAGTGGGAACCCGTCGCAATCTTTTTCAGGTCTGTACCGCAGATGCCGCACGTGTGGACGCGCACCAGAATTTCTCCCGGCCCGATTCGCGGCACAGGCACAGTCTCGACGCGCACATCGTTTATGCCACGATAGACGGCCGCCTGCATCGTCGCGGGAACCACGGTCGGCTTTCCTTCCATCACGATTTGTCCGGCGGACGACATTACTTGTGCACGATCTCCATGGATCGCGGGGTACTCTTTGGATGCACTAATTGGCCTGAATTCTCTATTTTATGTGGACTGATACCCGTCTCGGACGTTTCCGGCACCGCGCCGATTTGCGCAACAACCTCGCCCAGTTCACGGGCAAGCACCGCCGATGCCTGTGCGCTGTTCTTAGCCAATTGCATCAGGCTCGGCCACAGCCACGGACGCACCGCCGCATGCCATGCGAAAGCTCCCGCGCGAAATTGCCCGTCCCTCGCCCCGTGCAACGCAACGAATTGATCCATCTTCGGCAACTTCGCATCGTATTCGTCGGAGATTACCTTGATGGCCGCGAAGGTGATACCCGCCGCCTGCGCCGCACGAGCGACCGAGGCCGCCTCCATATCAACCGCTACAGCTTCATATGCGCTCGCGAGCTTCGCTTTGTGCGTCGAGTCCGCAATCGTCGAATAACTCACGAGGATCATTCTTGGCGCATCCGCTATTTCGACGACCGTTTCACCATGGGCATCCATGACCCGAGAAGGACGAACCACCGCACCGACATCGAAACTCGGGTCCAAAGCTCCAGCGTAGCCCGCGGATAAGATTAACTTTGGCTGATAAAGCGCAATCGCAGCCTCTGTCGCACGCTTTGCCGCCTCGGCTCCAATTCCGCCACACACAAGCACGGCTTGCTCGCTCTCAAAAAATCGGAATTTTCTGCCGCCAAAATCGCGTTCACGCATGGGCCACGCCTTCACGAAGGAGCGTACTTCCCGCTCCAGCGCAGCGACGATCGCGAGTTTGATCGAACCTGCCATAAATTTCAATTCGTAACGTAACCGTTCGTTTTGAACCATTCAACCGCCCGCCGTAGCGCGTTATCTACGGGGACTATCTTCCAACCGAGTTCCAGTTCTGCCTTATTGGACTTCACAAACATCTTCTTGCGCCCCATGCGGACGGCATCAATGGTGGCGCGAGGCTCCCGCCCCAGCAAACACCCGGTTATGGTCTCATCCACGACGCCCGCGGCCAGCGCAAAAATATACGGCAAGCGGATGGATGGCGAAGGCAGCCCAGTAAAAGCCGCCAACTTATCGAGAATCTGCTTTAACGTCAGATTCTCGCCGCCCAGAATATACCGCTGGCCCGGACGCCCCTTTTCGAGCGCCGCGATATGCCCCCGTGCACATTCCTTCACGTCCACCAGGTTCAGTCCCGTATCCACATATGCAGGAAATTTCTTCTTTAAAAAATCCACCACGATGCGCCCGGTAGGCGTCGGTTTCACGTCACGCTCGCCGACCGGCGTAGTCGGATTCACCACAATTACATCCGTCCCGTCGCCACTCGCTTTCATCGCCACTTCTTCCGCCATGAACTTCGACCGCTTGTAATGCCCGATCATGTCCGCCAGCGAAACCGGGGAATCCTCGTCGGCCAGGGTTCCACCCGGTGCTCCATTGGCCGCAAAGCCCATCGTCGCGACGCTGGAGGTATAAACCACTCTTCGCAGCTTATTGTTGCGCGCCGCTGTCAATAAACCTCGAGTGCCCTCGACGTTGGCCCGGTACATGTCTTCGGGATTGCGCACCCATAACCGGTAATCCGCGGCCACATGAAAGGCCACATCGCATCCCGCCATGGCTTTATCAATCGAAACGGGGTCACGCAGATCGCCTATCGCGTGTTCGCCCGGCAGTCCTTCGAGGTTGCGGAGATCGCTGGACGGCCGCACCAGCAGTCGCAACTCGGCGCCCTGCCCAGCCAGCTCGCGGGCCACGTGCGTGCCCACAAATCCGGTTGCGCCAGTGACAAAAGCCTTCATGCGCCCGCCCTCAAGAAGAGCGCGAGCTTCAACCGATGGCCCGCTCGGTGGTTCCGAGGTGTTTGTCCGATTCGCGCGATATTGACTTCGTATACGCCGTCAGGGCGATCACGGGGAAATACTGCCGATACATGTAATACATCAGGTAGAAGACGCGCGGAAATCCCGTGCCCGTGTCGAACGCTTCATCCCACGAGCCGTCTGCCCTTTGTGTGCGGAGCAGATAGGCGATGCCGCGGGCCACGCTGTCACTACGGATGTCGCTGGCCGCAAGCAAACCCATCACCGCCCACGCCGTCTGCGAAGGAGTGCTCGGGCCGATGCCTTTCAAGTTAGCGTCATCGTACGAACCACAAGTCTCGCCCCATCCGCCATCAGGGTTTTGCATCATCCGCAGCCATTCCGCCGCCTGCTGCACGCAAGGCTCGTGATGATCCACGCCCATAGCCTCCAACCCGCGCAACACCTGCATCGTTCCGTAAATGTAATTCACGCCCCAGCGCCCAAGCCAAGATCCGTCCGACTCCTGCGTGTCCATGAGAAATTGGATCGCCTTTTTCACGCGCCGGTCGTCCTGGGCATAGCCGTAAGTCGCAAGCATTTCGAGGATCCGTCCCGTGATGTCCGCAGTCGGCGGATCGAGCATGGCATTGTGGTCAGCGAACGGAATCTGCTCAAACACCATTTTGTCATTGTCTTTGTCGAACGATGCCCATCCGCCGCTCTTACATTGCATGGAGAATATCCAGTCAATTGCGCGCTGCACCGATTCGCGCTGGTACCGGCCGTTCGGATGCTCCACATGCGACAGCCCCAGGCAGACCATCGCGCTGTCATCCACATCGGGATAGAACTCATTGTTGAATTCGAAATACCATCCGCCCGGCTGACCTTTGGGATTTTTGATCTTCCAGTCACCTACATTGCGGACCTGCTTTTGCAGCACCCAGTCCGCGCACTTCACCATGCGCGGATCGTTCGCCGGGACCCCAGATTCGCCCAGCGCGAACAGCGCAAACGCTGTATCCCACACCGGGGACTTGCAGGGCTGCATGCGGAACGTGTCCTCGTCTTCGGTGCCTAGCTTTTCGAACTCATCCATCGCCCTGATGAGCTGTGGATCATCCACGGAATAGCCCAGGCAGCGCATAGCGATAATGGAATTCATGATGGAGGGATAAATCGCCGCCAGGCCATCGCTCATCTCGAAGCGTTCGAGCATCCACTTTTCCGCTTTGCGCAAGGCTATCGAACGCAACGGCCGGATATGCACGCGCTCAAACCAATGTGTCAGACGGTCGAGCATCAGGAAGAAATTTCGCCACGAAATCAGCTTCTTCGACCAATGCAGGTGCATGCGCGACTTGTCGCGCCCTCCCACGAACAGTTCTTCTACTCCCATGGAATCGGGAATTTTCTTAAATGGCTTTTTCGCGTAGGCAATCGAGAGCGGCACCAGAATGGCGCGAGACCACGAAGAGATTTCGTAGATGTTGAACCAGAACCAGTTGGGAAACAATACGATTTCGGGTGGAACTGCGGGCACGGCGTCGTAGTCGTACTGCCCCAGAAAGCACAAATAAATCTTGGTAAAGGTATTAACCTCGGTGACTCCGCCCAACTCCAGAATCTTTGTACGCGCCTTGGTGAGTGCCGGATGGTCTGCCGAATAGCCGACCAACTTCAGCGCAAAATAGGCTTTGACCGACGCCCCCACATGGGAAGGCCCCGACGGATAAGTGGACCATCCGCCGTCCTCGTTCTGTTCACTCAGGATGTGATTGGCACACTTCCGGAAGCGCTCGGCATTCACCGTCCCCAACAGTGTGTGTAGAAGAACGTAATCGGATACAAGTGTGGTGTCGGCACCGAGTTCGCCGCACCAATGCCCTTCTTCGTGCTGCCGCGAGAACAGCCACTCCCGCCCCAACCGGATAGCGGTGGAGATGCGGGCGCTCAAGCTGTCAATCTTGCCGAATACTAACTGCGGAACGTTCGACGCTGATGCCGAGGGAGAATCGTTCATGCGTGCGTCCACTCCTAGTCCGCCGAGGCGGATGCTGCAGGTGCGCTGGCAATCGCTTCGACAATTTCCGGAGGCAATCCAAAGCGCACGTTTTCCGGCATGACTTCGACTTCTTGCACATTGCCGAAGCCTTTTTCACCCAGGAACTTCACAACTTCTTCCACTAGACACTCCGGAGCCGACGCGCCCGCGGTCAGTGCAATCGTGTTTACACCGTCGAGCCACTCCGGCTGGATATTGCGGAAACTATCAATGAGATGCGATTCGCGGCCGAGGTTGCGGGCCACTTCGACCAGACGGTTGGAGTTCGAACTATTGTCCGAGCCGACCACCAGCAACAGATCCGCGTCCGAAGCCACTTGCTTTACTGCCACCTGCCGGTTTTCCGTGGCGTAGCAAATATCCTGCGCATGAGGCCCGGTGATATTCGGGAATCGCTCACGCAACGCCGCAATAATATCTTTGGTTTCGTCCAGACTCAAAGTTGTTTGCGTCAGAAAAGCCACGCGGTTCGGATCAGGCACTTGCAGCCTGGTCACCTCCTCAGGCGATCCCACCACCTGCGTGACCAGCGGCGCTTCACCCATCGTCCCGATGACTTCGTCATGATCGCGATGGCCAATCAAAATGAGCGAATAACCTTCCCGGGCAAATTTCACCGCTTCGACGTGAACCTTGGTCACCAAGGGACAAGTCGCATCCACCACTCGCAAATTACGGGCTTTGCTGGCCGCGCGCACTTCGGGCGAAACCCCGTGCGCGCTGTAGATCACCCGCTCGCCATTAGGCACTTCGTCCAGTTCATCGACGAAAATGGCCCCTTTACCTTGAAGTTCTTCCACGACAAAGCGGTTATGAACAATCTCTTTGCGCACATAGATGGGCGGACCGAAGGCTTCCAGCGCAATCCGCACGATATCAATGGCCCGAACCACGCCCGCGCAGAACCCTCGCGGCTTCAATAAAAGCAGTTTTTTCGTCTCAGAATTCTTCGCCACTAAGCACCTATTGGGTATGGTTAAGAGTACACCTTTTTGCGTGTAAATGTATGCATTTAGGCTATCGAAAAGTACCGAGTTGGTCAATGTAACCCCAAGAAAAGCATAGGATTAGCAGCGATTGGCGAGAATTGCAGGGTGAACGGCGAAATGCGCTACAACCATATTGGGTTCAGCCGTTGGATTTGATGAGTTGCTCGGCGTGCTTGAGCGATGTTTCGGTGAGTTTGGCGCCGCTGAGCATCCGGGCGATTTCTTCGGTGCGGTCGGCGCCGGTGATTTCATGGATGGAGGTTCGGGTACGGCCTCCGGTAGCCTTTTTCTCGATCAGATAGTGGTGGTCGGCGAAGGTGGCGATCTGCGGCAGGTGGGTCACGCACAGGACTTGACTCGACCTCGACAGGGATTTTAGCTTTTTGCCGACGGCCTCGGCGGCGCGTCCGCCGATACCAATATCGATTTCATCGAAAACGAGGGTTCGCTGCGTAGCTTTCGCCGTTTTTCGGGAGGTTCCGGCTTCAACGCTGGCTTTCAGTGCCAGCATGACGCGCGACAATTCGCCGCCCGAGGCAATCTGCTCCATCGGA
>Ga0187847_10001140_pt1 | contig 25299 bp, 19 predicted proteins | sample June2016WEW_4_10_FD_132458 | JGI IMG/M metagenome (GOLD analysis project Ga0187847, IMG submission 132458) | Peatland microbial communities from SPRUCE experiment site at the Marcell Experimental Forest, Minnesota, USA - June2016WEW_4_10 | ecosystem: Environmental > Terrestrial > Soil >...
TCCACCCGTATTCACCGCGTTTGCGGTGCCTTCGACGGGAGCATACGCTGGAATCGGTCCGGAAGTGAAATAGGACTGATACAAAGTGGTTGAGACCGACACGTCCGGCTGATTGTAAGGAACTTCGATGGCCGGTATTCCATTGGGAAAGTTGGCATACTCATCACCGAAGAATGGCTTGACCGTCTCGGTCAGATAACCGCTGTACATAGGCGCCGCGGGCGAAGTGTCGACAGGCAAGCCAGTCGTGGCCGCGTCCACGCGATGATGAAAGATAGAAGTTGATGGAAAAATTGTAGCGAGAAACGCGTTGCTGCCATTGATGGCGAAGCTGATGCCCTGAGTCGCCTGCGCGCCCGCCGAGTCCTTAACCACAAATTCGGGAATGTATGTGCCTTGACCGCCGATCAGCGAGCTGCTGATGTCCCCCGTACTTGCATTGAGAGACATCCCCTCCGGCAACGGAGGATAGTCGATTTCATCCGTGCTGAGCGAATACGTATAGGGCGGAGTACCGCCGCTGGCAGTTATCGTGCAACCGGCATACGCCGCACCTTGTGTTCCGCCTGGGCACGAAGTAGTAGTGATCTTCAATGGACCGCCGGAGGCCGTCACCGTGACCTGAGCTGTCGACGTAGTTGAGCCGGCCGCATTGGTAGCCGTCAACGTGTAAGTAGTCGTTGCCGTTGGGCTCACGCTCGTTGAACCACTCGCTAATGTGGACGTGAACGTTCCGGGCGTGATGGCGATACTGGTCGCGCCACTCGTCTCCCAACTCAGCGTGCTGCCTGTACCGGGGCTAATGCTTGCTGGAGCCGCCGTAAAGGAAGTAATCGCCGGTGCGGAGCCTGCTCCAGAGAACGAGTTCGACTGTATCGTCGCGGTGCAACCCGCCAGCCCAACACAGGCAAATGCAATCAGCACCATCGCGCAAGGATCCAGTCCTGAAGCTCGGATACTCCGAGTGCTGAGTCCAATTCTGCAAAATGAGCCAGCTGAGTCCATGCGATCTCCGTTGGTAGTGGTCGATGGCATCATCCTAGCAACACCGCCCTCTTCGCAGAGCGTGTTTCAAAAGTTCCATGGGTCTCAGAGCATGACCTTAGTCATGACGAAAATGGTCGGAAAACAAACGGAATTGAGGTTCTTTGACAATGAGCGTTGGATGGGTCCTGAGAAACGAACGCAGACTCCCCCAGCCTCCTCGGACCCCAGCCCGGTGGGAGGGCGCAAGATTCCAGTCGCCTGGCCGACATTTCGGTAGTAATGCACCCTGACGGGTGGATTGGCGATGCTCCGTAAATCGAGATCGAAATACCAAAGACTCCGTCGGGATTCATCGCAAGAATTTGTCGATTCTCCGATTGAAGCGAGGTTTGACTGCAAAACGCTGGAACGCAATCGCTTTCTCTGGGACTTTTGGACCAGGAGACGCAGCGGTCCATGTATCGTAGCTGGATGAAATGGCTCGTATTGGCTGGAACATTGGTTCCGTGGCCAGCCTCAGCCCAACAGCCCTGCACCAACGGAATGCGGGTGGAAGGAATCGTCACCGATCCAACCGGGGCGGCAATCCCTGGAGTACAGGTGCAGGCTGCGAGTGGAGAAAAAGCCACGTCGGACGCGGCAGGCCACTATACGTTGCCCTGCGTGCCAGGAAATTCTGTCGTCATCGCCGTGCAGGCTCAGGGCTTTGCCAATGGCGCAACTCGCGCTCGCGGCCGCGTTGGGGAAGCCCTTCGCGTCAACATCCAATTAGTCATTGCATCGGTGCAAACGGATGTGCAGGTAAGCGCAGATGCGTCTGGAATCGACAGCGGAAGCGGGGCGGGCACAACGACGCTGAACACCCAGGCCGTCGCGCAGTTACCGGACGACCCCGACGATCTGCTCACCCAGCTTCAGGTACTGGCCGCCGAGTTCGGTGGCGACCCAACCACGGTGCGGGTGATGGTAGATGGCTTTCAGAATTCCAGTGCCTTACCGCCGAAAAACTCCATTGCATCGATACAGATCAACCGTGACTTCTTCTCTTCGGAATATCAGTGGCCACCATACAGCGGCGGCACGATTGAGATTACGACAAAGCCGGGAACATCCGCCATGCATGGAGCACTGTTCTTCACAGGCAGCCCCGGTGCCGTGAATGCAACAGACCCCTTCTCTCCGACACCCACCCCAGCGAGTAGGGAGCGCTACGGATTCGAGTTCTCCGATAAGTTGATTTCGCAGCGATCGGATATCTCGCTCGCGCTTGAGAAGCGCGACATCGACGAGTTCAATGTCGTCAATGCGCAGACGTTGGGCTCAAACGGCGAGGCTGTACCGCTGCAGCAGACCGTAGCGGCGCCGCAGCAACTCTGGATCGCCTCAGCCAGAAATGGATGGCAGTTCAGCCCCACGGACTCCGGATTCATCTCGTTTGCTGCAAACGTCAACAACACACAAAACCAAGGAGTCGGAGGGCTCGTGTTGCCTGAGGCCGGATATACCGCGACGGCCGGTGAGTACGATCTGCGCCTTTCGAACACGTTCATCGTAAGTCCGAACCTTCTCCACGAGACGCGTGTCGGTTATACATGGAAGCGAAATGAGACCGCACCCAACAGCACCGCCACCTCATTGCAGATCGCAGGCCACTTTACCGGAGGCGGCGCCCTTACTCAGAACCGGAACGATCGTGAACGCGACCTTGAAGTAGACGACGATGCGGTCTGGACACACAGCCGACATACGCTCAAGTTCGGCGTGCAATCCCTCGGCTACTTCGTTCATGATTTCAACCCAAACACCTTCAACGGCGCCTTTATCTTTGGCGGAGGAAGTGCGCCGGTCCTCGACGACAATGGCAATCCCACCGGGCAGACGACAACCATTACCAGCCTCGAACAGTATCGACGTGCCCTTGCGAGCCTTCCCGGCGGCACTCCGACGGCATTTGAGGTCGTCACCGGAGAACCGCTGGTGAAATATCTCCAGTGGAACCTGGGCGTATATCTCGAGGAAACGTTCAAGTTATCCCAACGCTTCACGGTAGCGGGCGGACTGCGCTATCAAATGCAGACCTCTCCCGACACCTTCGATAACTTCGAGCCACGGCTTGGATTCGATTGGGCGATGAATGAGAAGTCCACCTGGCTGCTGCACGCGCACGCTGGATTCTTTAACGACCCAAACGGCATTGAGGATATCGGCGACGGGTTCAGGCTCAACGGCATCCGCCAGACCCAACATAATGTGTACTCGCCAAGCTTCAACAACCCGCTGACCCCGGTCACTGGCTCAATTACAACGACCACGATCCAGCAGTTCGCGCCGTCGATGACGCAGAAGTCCATTTTCAACCTCTACCTGAATGTGGAGCATATCTTTGCGCACCAGTGGTCCGCTCGTGCTAACTACTACCTTGGCGAGGACTGGAACCGTCTAGTCCTTCTGAATATCAACGCTCCGTTAGTGGCAAGCAGCAACAACACGGTGCCTGACCCCACAGCCGCGCTGTTAGCCCCTCGCCCCGGTCCGCCGAACGAGAACATTATGCAGTATCAGAACTCCGGTCACCTGAACGGTAATTTGCTCTCCGTCACGCTGAACCAGCAGAGCTATAAGTGGTTTGGTCTGTCGGCCCGCTATCGTCACGCGCACTTCAAGTCTGATGGAGGAAACGGGGTGAGCACGCCCCAATCGTCTTACAGTGATCAGGGAGAGTCCAGCCGCGCCGACTGGCTCCGATCCGACGCGGGAACGCTAACAGGAAACGTGATCTTTCCCAAAAAGATCGATGCGGACGTTCAGTTCGATGGCGCAACCGGCGCTGCGTTCAATATTCTCACCGGCACGGACAATAACGGAGACGGCGACTTCAACGACCGGCCGGCCTATGCGACGGCGCCAGGCGCAGGAGTTTACAGTACACCCTATGGTTTACTTACATCCAATGCCGTCAATGGCAATGTTCCGAGGAATGCAAGCACCATGCCGCCACTATTCAGGCTGGCCCTCAACCTGAACCGCAGCTTTACGTTAAACCCGGGCGACAAAGACCGTCCACGTACCTTGAGCTTCAACGCCCGCGCAGCAAACCTTCTGAATCACACCAACGTGACTGCTGTGAACCAGGTGCTTTCGACAACATTAGGGCAGCCGATTGTGGCGGAGCCGGCACGGCGCATCGAGTTCGGAATTCGCTTTGAGTTTTGACTACCGGAGGAGCGAGAGGGTTAGAATTTCCTCAAACCAGGAAGGGTAAGACGATGAGCAAAATCCATGAGGGTGCGAGAACTCTCCCGGTGAGACCAGCGGCCGGACTGGCGATAGCCTTCCTGATCGCGGGAATTCTCGCCACCTGGACCGCAACTGAATGCTACCGCAACCTCGAACACTACCACCTGCAATCTCCTTTCGCTCCCTCACTCCTCTATGGCTGCGTGTACTGGATATGGTGGGTTGTCGTGACGTTGATTCTGTGGACCGTCGCGGACCGATGGGCAGCCGTATTCAAGCCGTCAGGACAGACAATCCTGGCTCATCTAGGAGCCTCGTGTGTCGTTGCGACCGCGCATATCACTCTGCTACAGCACGCCATCTGGTTCGCCTCGGGGCATTGGCCTGCATGGGGCCGCCACTATGCCACGTTGAGCGTGACGAATGTTGAGCGCTTCGGAGTGGAACTTGCGATCTACGGATTTGTTTGCGGCGTTTGCGCTTTTTTGCACTCCAGCATGCAGGCACAAGAGGCCGTCGTTCAGCGACTGGAATTCCAGCGCCAGCTGACCCATGCACAACTCAAGGCTCTACAGATGCAGATGGAGCCTCACTTCCTGTTCAACACCCTGAACGCCATCACCAGCTTGGTGGCTCAGGAAAGGAACCAGGAGGCGATGAAGACGCTGGCGCACCTGAATACCATTTTGCGCACGACTCTCGAACGCAAGGCTCCCGAGAAAGTACCGTTCGCGGAAGAACTGAAGGTCGTTGAGAGTTATCTGGCGATCCAGAAGGTTCGATTTGCGGGGCGGCTGGAGGTGAGAATCGATGCCAGTGAAGAGGCCTTGTACGGGTTGGTCCCGTGCTTTCTTCTGCAACCGATCGTGGAGAACGCCATTCAGCACGGCATCGCACCCAAAGCTGCCGGCGGTTTCATAGAGACACACGTCAAACGAGTGGGAGATACACTCTGGATGCAGGTTAGAGATAACGGCCGCGGTCCCGGCAACTCTGTGACGAAGGGTCATGGCATCGGGATGCAGAACACACGGGAGCGGCTGGCATATTTCTATCCGGGCAGTCACGAGTTTCTTGTAGCAGCTCCAGCCGAAGGCGGCTACGAAGTGACCATTCAAATTCCCTATGAGCGGGCAATGGCATGACGCTTCAAACAGTCATCGTGGATGACGAGCCGCTGGCCCTCGATCTGCTCAGGCTCCTGCTCGCCAATCACAAGGACGTTGAGATTGTCGCGGAGTGCCAGAACGGGCAGGAGGCGGTTTCCTGGCTGCAATCGAAGCCGGCAGACCTGCTCTTTCTCGATGTCCAGATGCCGGAGATGGGCGGCTTCGATGTTGTGGAGCAAGTGGGACTCCGGCATCTTCCGCCGACCATCTTTGTAACTGCTTACCACGAGCATGCGGTTCGAGCCTTCGACGTTCATGCGGTCGACTATCTGACAAAGCCCGTTGAGCCGGAGAGATTGGGAACGGCTTTGGAGCGCGTCCGCAGAAAGATCGCGGCAGAGAACGCTCTTCTGACCCAGGAGCAGCTTACCGCTGTACTGAACGGGCTGCGGGCATCGACCGAAGAATCGAGATCCGTTCCACGCTTCCTCGTGAAAGATGGCGAAAAGGAGATTCTTCTTTCCGCGGATAAGATCGACTGGATTGAGGCAGCTGATTATTACTGCTGCTTGCACGTAAACGGCCGTCGATACATGCTGCGCGAATCCATCGCCGATCTCGGCAACAAGCTCAACCCTCGGCAGTTTGTTCGCATCCATCGCTCCTCCATCGTGAACCTCGATCACGTTAGTGAGGTCTACCGTGAAGGGCAGACGGAAAATACTGTAGTGCTCAAGGATGGACAACGGCTCAAGATGAGTAGGACAGGTCGTCAGAAGCTGACAGAACTTGGTAAACCGTGACACAACTTTGACAGTGCGTTGTGCCAGGCGCCTTCACGCAATCGTAGTAGTCTCATTCTTTATATTTGATCTTTCAAGATCGACCGGCGATTACCTTCCAATGCGCTCATTGGACAGAAATCAGATGAGGATCTGCGGATAACTCCTCGTAAAAGCCGGCATATCGGTACATATCTGCCCTTGTTAAGTGCCTTGGAGCACGTATACCGCAGACGGCTGGCCGGGCTTTGAGGCGCTTCGCGGTCAGGCCGAACCCATAGGTCTCTCGGGATTACGTTCGGGCATTTGATCAAACAGGACCGCATTCAACAGCGACTTGTGAACCTTGATGCGCCCGTTGTATTCAATAAGCCCGAGTTTGCGAAATCGATTCATGAAGTAACTCACGCGGGAGCGAGTGGTGCCGATCATTTCCGCCAGGGTCTCCTGGGATATTTTGGGAATGTATTGCTCCGGATCGCCCGGTTTGCCAAATTCCGCCATTAACAGGAGTATCCGCGCAAGGCGCTTTTCACTGGAGTTGAAAAGCTGATCGACCAGGTTGGCCTGAATTCGCATGCTGCGGTCAAGCATGACCTTCAAAAAGAGGTCTGAGAAGCTGTGCTCCACATGCATAACACGGATCATCTCTTTACGGCTGATTCTGAGAGCAGTGCAGGCGGTAATGGCAGTGGCCGTTGCCAAGCGCAGCCCAGCCATTGTCACGAGCGCCTCTTCTCCCACAAAATCTCCTGCGGAGAGAAGCGTGATGGTAGCTTCCTTCCCGGCTGGGGAGACCACCGTAACTTTTGCACGGCCCACCTGCAGATAAAAGACCGAGTCCGCGGGATCTCCCTGCGAAAAGAAGGCTTCCTTTGGCGTCAGTTGGAAGATTCTTTTCCCCAGGCCGGCGCTCGCAAGGAAAGCAGCGGTATCGAATCCTGGCTTTTCAACCTGAACCATAGAGAGCATCCTTAAGGTGGCGCCTGCTCACGGTCGCATACTTTGCGGGAAGGCTACTTGCGGGTGTAAGCGACCGAAATGCCATCTGGTAATCAAAGCGGGTGCGCGATCGGCGTGGAATAGTCGCCTGTACACTATGCCCCCTGCCCCCTAAGTCGAACTATACTCCCGCTGAAAGTATTATGTTCAATTCTGCACAACTTGTTCGCGAGTATTTGAAGTATCTTGGTTTTTGTGACTCCGAATAGCGCCTGATAAGACGCGCGGAGAATCTCGCCATCAGATCGTCCGGCACGAAAGTATCATTGGGATGAGCGCCTCACGCCTGATGCATGGCGGAGAGCGCAAAGTAAGGATTTGAACCGATGCTTCCTCCTGAAAAGACTCGCGATTTGGCCCGCAGCCTCGTTGCATCTGAGGCTGAAGCAAGTAAGACCGCCCTCGAAGCCGAACCTGCAAGTGTGCGCGTCTATGAGAGACTGCGCTGGCTACTTACTGTTCGGGTGGGTGTTGACGGTTTTCAGTCGCTCGCATCCCGAGCCTTGTCTCTGGCCAAGTCGCAATCGCCCCGCCTCAGCGCGGTGCAGTTCACGCCGGATGGGGGCCTGCGCGGTCTCGGAGAAGCTGAGTCCCGGATCGACGAAGGCGAGGATGGCGACGCCGGGATCATTCTGATTGCACAGTTGCTCGGGCTATTTCTTACCTTCCTTGGGGAAACAACGACGCTGCGTTTGATAGAAGACTTACGCCTTCAGGCTGACGTTAGTAGAGACGCGGCCGCGAATCCGGAGGACGCGACCACCTCCGCGGCAGGTGGACCGGCAATGGCTGCGGCCTTCGAGGATCTTCTGCGAGAGACTGACCGGCTGAGGAGTGTGAGCGTCTGCATTGAAGCGCTCGCGGACAAACATCCCGCCATGGAAGATGGACTCGTGAGCGTTGCGGGAAACATACGCAGTATTGCCACGGTTTTGGATGTCTTCACACTTATCCGAAGCAAGGCCGGCGGCCCGCAAGAAGAGGCCCCTAACCTACAAGCGAATGGGTACATGAATTAAACTCCGCCAGCGCGCGATTCGGCTCTCTGAACTGGGAATCTGAAAGCAGAATGTCGCAACCGCTTGCCGTCGAGAGGACGAAATCATCTGATCGTTCCACGTAGCGTATAACAGTTACTGGAACGGCTTATCTTCAACGATGCAGGGTCGAAATGACGTTTCGCCTGGAGACGCGCGAGTTGGCACGGCGTCTTCTTATTTACGAATTCGAGGTGGGTAAGTCGTCCGAGCCAGGAGCGTCTCCAACTCTTCTCGTCTACGAGAAGTTGCGTCAGAGCCTTAGCGCATTTGCTGGAGTTGACGGATTTCAGTCGCTCGCTTCTCGTGCCTTGGCGCTGGCCAAATCGGAAGATCCAGGTTTTAGCGAAGCCCGGGTCACCGACAATGGATCACTAGAGGGCCTGGTCCAAATTGAGCATCAGATTGAGCATCAAATTGAGCATCAAATCGACTTTGACACGCTGGCTGGCGGGGAGATGTCCAGCGAGGCAGGCGTCATTCTCATCGCCCGCTTGCTCGGCCTGCTTCATATGTTCCTTGGCGAAGCTTTAACGGCCAGCTTGCTGCGGGTCACATGGCCAGCGGCAGCCCTCGAGAGTCGCAGGTCCGAGAAAGAGAGAAAAACGTGAGCACAGAAGGTAGAGTGACGATCAACAAACTTCCCACCGGGGTTGCCGGCCTGGACGAGATTGTGGGCGGCGGTCTCCCCGAATTCTCATTCAACATCATCGCGGGCGCTCCCGGAAGTGGGAAGACGACTCTGGCACACCAATTCGTGTTTGCCAATGCCACGCCGGAGCGTCCAGCTCTCTACTTCACTGTCCTCGGCGAATCCCGCCATAAAAATGCTGCGCTACCAGCAACAGTACACATTTTTCGATCCAGCCAAGCTGCCGGACTCTGTCCGCTTTATCAATTTGAGCCAGGTTGTTCTCGAGAAGGACCTGGGTGCAGTCCTCAATGAAATCACCAGGGAAGTTGAAAAGGCCAGCCCCGCGGTCGTGGTTGTGGACTCCTTCAGAACCATGGTGCGCAAGCCGCAGGGCGACATGGACCTGCAATCATTCATTCAACGATTGGCGCTGTTTCTCGCCAGTTGGCAGGCCACAACCTTCCTGATCGGTGAATATGCAGAAGACGAACTGCGCGACAATCCCATCTTTACCGTCGCCGACGGGCTCTTTTGGCTGCACCAGGTAGCGGAACGAAATTCCGTTGTGCGCAAGCTGCAGGTCATCAAGCTGCGCGGTCAGAATTCAGTGCCGGGGTTGCACACCTTTCGCATAACCAACTCCGGAGTGCAAGCCTTCTCGCGGACGCTTGGGCTGACCACACAAAAGTCACACCGGCCCCGCGATCGCCGCCTCTCCTTCGGTGTTCCGGAGCTGGACAAGATGATGGATGGAGGCGTGCGCGAAGGCGATAGCGTACTCATAGCCGGGTCTTCGGGAACCGGGAAATCTATGCTTGCAACCCAGTTCGTTTCTGAAGGCATAAACCAGGGAGAACCGGGTATCGTAGCGGTTTTTGAAGAGCGCCCGGATGCCTATACGGAGCGCGCCACCAGTTTAGGGTTGGATCTGGAGACGCCGCAGAAAGATGGAAAACTTACAATCCTCTATCTTCGGCCACTCGATCTGTCGGTAGATGAAACCATGCAGTCGATTCTCGACGCTGTTGAGAAGATCGGCGCCAAGCGCCTCGTGATCGATTCCCTGGCAGGCTTTGAGATGGCTCTGTCGCCAGGCTTCCGCGCCGACTTTCGCGAATCGCTTTACCGCATGATCTTCGCTCTCACTGGAATCGGGGTAACGATTCTGAGCACGGTTGAGGTCGATGAGTCCTTCACCGAATACCCGTTCAGCACCTACTCCATTTCGTTCCTGTGCGATGACATCATCCGGCTGCGCTATGTATCCATCGATGGCCAGCTTCGCAAAATCATGGTGGTGATTAAGATGCGGGGTGGAAATCACGCCAAGGACATTCGTGAATATGAAATCACTTCCAAGGGAGTGGTCATTCTGGGTAAACGCCTCACAGAATATCAGGGCCTTATCAGCGGAATCCCCGTGCACTCGGATCGATCCGGATCGAAAGAATAGCCCTCGCACGACTTCGGAATTGAGCACAGAACTTAACGGAACATCTACGAACTCGAAGCCGCGAGCAGTAACGGCCTCGATTCGGATTGGTCCTGTTAACGCCCCAGCCGACTCCAACCTCCCGCCCGATCCGCATCCGAACAGACCACCCAACGCCCCGCAAGCCCACCCAGTTCATCTTCCCCGCAACCCGCTGAAAACACTCCGCCAAATCCTCCCGCCGATTTGCCGAGAATTAAGTGCTTCCGGCGCACAATGAAACCAGAGATCAGGGACCAGTCCCGAGTCCCTCAGTCCCTTAGTCCCAATTCTTTCCTTCCCCGCCAGCTAGTTACTACTCTCTACCCCCCACCCCCTCCCCCCTACCCCACCTACCCCACCCCCTATACCCTGGGAACCGACACCTGGAACCTGACACCCACCCCCATATAAATCGCAAAAAAACAAACTGTGAAACTGTGAGGCCGATAAATCACAGAAAAATAAACAACTTAAACACAAAAACCTCGAAGCCCACAGTTTCTGTGTAACTGTGACGCAAAATCGCATCGATTTTCGGGCAGAGGTTTTGGCTTTGGCTGACGACGCCGTTCGATACGACGACGGAACCGCCATGATGCTCTCTAAGTCAGCCACAGCGAATCGCAGGGCAAGCTCGCGCAGCAGTAAAAAACTCACCGGTCCAGTTAAGGCGGAGCAGTTCGCGCGCTTGAGCGAAGGCCAACATCCGTACAATCCGCAAAGAAGCTTTTGTTGCCCGCTGGTCTCCCGATGAATTACTGCCCAGTCTCGAACCTCACTTCGGCCAGCGCGGTTTGATATGCGTAGCGCGCGTTGGTCACGGAGATTTCGGCCTGGGTTTGAGCGAGTTGCGCCTGAGTAAGGTCGACGATGCCGCTTAGGCCAACCTTATAGCGCGCCTGTGCCAGGTCCAAAGCAGTGTTAGCCTGATCGAGCAACTGCTGGGAGACACTTATACGCTGGAATGCTGCCTGCGCATTCAGCACAGCCGTACGCACGTCACGAGCGACGCTGTCGCGCAGGTTGCGTACCTGTTCGGCAGCGGCTTGCGCGCGGAGGTCGGCTTCTTTACCGCGAGCGATGTAATCGAATCCATTAAAGACAGGAATGCTGATGTTGGCTCCCGCAGCGCCATACCACGAAGACTGAATCTGGTCGGCGCGAACTGGCGTGCTGCCCGCTGCCGCAATTGCGGAAACTGTGGGGCGCAGCAAGTCATGCTCAGCCGAGGCGAACTGCCTGGCAGCCGTGAAACGGTCATTGAGTGCCGCGAGATCGGGCCGCGCCTTGAAGGCCAATTGCACGAAACCCTCTGTATCGGCGGGAGGGACAGCGGGAGCCTCGCGTGTCTCGTCGACGAGGTCGTATTGGGTGTAACTCTCGGAGCCAAGGATGGCGTTCAGGTTTGCCATGGTTGTTTCGGAAGCGTTTTGCGCATCGAGCACTAGTAACTGTGCCTGGGAAACCTGGACATTCGCAAGGCTAAGATCGAGGGTCGAGCGCAAGTTGTTCTTAGTGAGGGCGTCGATCTGATCGCCGGTGGCCTGCCGAGTCTTGACGGTCTGCTGCGCTACGAGCAGGATCTTTTGTGCGGTGAGCGCCTGGTAAAAGGCCTGATCTACGGCCAAAGTAATATCTTCCGCCGAGGCGCGTTCGAGGTCGAGCTGCGCACGGGCGTTGGACTGTGCGTTGCGGATGAGGTTGTGCGTTCGGCCGAAGTCTGTAATGAGCTGGCTGACGGTGAGCCCGCCGGCGGCGCGGTCATAGACGATCGGGTTGTTCAGTGCGCCCGCTGTAATGCGGCTGTTGTCGTGAGCGCCGACCGCCGTGAGGTCGGCGAATGCCGAAGGCAGATCGCCGGCGCGAGCCTCGCGCGTAACCTGTGCCTGCGCGAGTTGCAGCAAGTGGGCAATGCTGATGTTGGGGTTATTCTGGAGGGCCATCTTTTCCGCATCGGCAAGGGTGAGCCTGGGGCCGGCGGGTGGGGTTTCGAACTGCGGTTGCTGAGGCGTGGATTGCTGCGCGCCCGATGATAGCAGAGGCACCTCTTGCCCGGCCTGCGCGATCAGCTGCGCTGCCGGAGCATCGGGTAGCGCAGGCTGCGAGAGTTGCTGAGCCGGACTGGAGCATGGCAGGAGCAACAGTACGCAGGCGATTGTGAAAGATTTCGATTTGCCGCGGTTACTCATGCCTGTGCCTCCAGTTTTGCTAAAGATTTCCTTTCGCGCCGGCCGTGAATGATGAGGTAGACGGCCGGCACCAGAAAGATGGTAACGGCGACGGAAGCGGCGAGTCCGCCGATGATGGCGCGGGCCAGCGGCGCATACTGTTCGCTGCCGGCTTCAAGTCCAAGCGCCATGGGAATCATGCCCAACAGTGTGGCCAGAGAGGTCATAAGAATCGGCCGCAGGCGGATCTTGCATGAGTGCACTACAGCATCGAGCAGCGGCTGTCCCTCGCCATGCAGGATGCCCGCGAACTCGACGATGAGAATGCTGTTCGAGACCACAATGCCGGTCATCATGATCAACCCCATGAGCGACATGATGTTCAACGTGCTGCCGGTAAGCAGCAGGATCAACAGCACGCCGACCAGACCGGGCGGCACAGCCATCAAAATAATGATGGGGTCAACGAAGGAGCGGAACTGCGCCATCAGGATGAGGTAGACCATCAAAACCGCAATTGCCAGGCCGACGCCGAATTCCTTGAAGGCCTCGTTCATACTGACCACGGCCCCGCGCAGGCTGAGGACAGTGTTGCGGTCCGTTTTGGTGTCGGCCAGCAGTTTGTTGATGCGCGTGCCCACGGATTGCAGCGCCTCGGTGCGCGTGGCCACGTAGATGTCGATGACGCGGCGGATCTGGTAGTGGTCCACTTCCGTTGGCGTGTTGATGAAATTGATGCTGGCCACCGAGCTGAGAGGCGTATAGCCCGCGGTATGGTCGCCGGTAGAGAAAGCGGCGGGCAAAACGCTGGCGCCGCGGCCCTCATTTCCAGGACCATATCCTGGCGGGTGCGTGCCGCGCAGAGGGATATTCTCGAAGTCCCCGATCGACATGTTGTTGAGCCAGCGGTCGGCATACTGCACGGTGACCATGTAGTTGTTACCGGTCGCGGGGTCGATCCAGTAGCTGGGCGCCACCATGCCATCCGATGTCATGGCGGTGATGACGTTGTCTACCACATCCTTGGTTGAGAGTCCAATCAGGCTGGCCTTTTCGCGGTCGATGTTTAACTGGATGCCGGGGTAGTCGAGGTTTTGCGGAATGTAGACCTCGGAGACATTTGGAAAGCCGCGAATTTCCGTAGCCAGCTTCTGCGCCAGCGCATAGGCGCTATTCATGTCGTTGGATTTGATCTGAATGTCGATGGGCGCAGGCAATCCCTGGTTGACGACGCCATCCACCAGGCCTCCGGCCTGTGCATACGTGGTGAGCTCCGGCATCTGACGCGCCAGCTTGTCCTGGATTTCGCGCGAGTATTGGTAGCTGCCGATGCTGTGGTCCTCTTTCAAGCTGGTCTGCACGAAAGCGGTGTCCATGGAAGCGTTTGGCGTGTAGATTGCGGACAGATCGGGATAGACGCCGATGTTGGAGACGATCATGTCGAGGTCTTTGGGCTTGACCACGCCGCGAATGATGTTTTCCACCTTGGCCATGTAATCGTTGCTGACTTCGAGGCGGGTGCCGCTGGGCATGCGCACATTGAAGATGAACTGGCCCGGATCGGTGCGTGGGAAGTAGGCTCGGCCTAGGAAGGGAAACAGGCCCACCAGCACCACGGCCATTCCCACTAGAAGCACTGTGGCCGTAAAGCCGGGCCGCTGCATGGCCCGGAAGGCCAGCTTCTCATACCACTCAAGGAAGCGCTGAAAGGAATCGTTGAAGAGGATCAGGAAGCGCTTGAAATACGCCGGCTTGGTTCCTATCACGGAATCCAGCTTGCCCTCGTCCTCCATCCCCTTCGGATCTAGGCGGACAAACGTGGCGCAGAACAGCGGCACTACTGTCATGGCGAAAAAATAGGAGGCGAAGATGGAAAGCACCACACCGAGCGCGAGCGGGGTAAAGATGTATTTGCTGATTCCGGAGAAGGAGGTGACCGGAAAGAAAACGATGGCGGTGGTGAAGGTGGCGGCCAGCACAGCCATGGAGACTTCCTCTCCGCCCTTCTCCGCAGCTTCTCGCGGAGGCACGCCCATTTCCATCAAGCGGAAGATGTTCTCGAGCACGATGACGCCGTTATCGATGAGGCGCGAGAAGACCAACGCCAGTCCGCCCAGGAGCATGGTGTTGATGGAACCTCCCATGAAATGGGTGATGAGCAGGCAGACCAGCATGGAAAGCGGAACCGCCAGCAGCACAGCCACGGTGGCGCGCGGGCTGCCCAGGAAGACGAGGATCATGATCGCGGTAAGCACCAGGCCGATGGAGGCTTCGCGCGAAACATTGGCGATGGCGAGCTTGACGAACACCGATTGATCGAAGACAACTGCCGTCTTGAGATTGGCGGGGATATCGACGAGGTGCTGGACTGCGGCCTTGATGCCGTTGACGATGGCAATTGTGTTGCTACCGCCGCCCTGCTTGAAGATGGGAACGTAGACGGAGCGCTGGCCGTCGATCCGCACAATGTTGTACTGCAGCGCTCCCGCATCCTCAGCTTTGCCGATGTTAGCCACCAGCACCGAAGAGTTGCCCACCGACTTGAGAGGCATCTCGTTCATCGAGTTGGCGTCGGGGAACTGGCTGTTGGCGTAAATGTTGTAGTCCTTTGAACCCACACGTACGTCGCCCGCTGGCAGAATCAAGTTGGATTGGTCAACTGACTGCACCACGTCGCTGAGACTCATGTTGTGCGCTTCGAGCTTGAGCGGGTCAACGTAGATCTGAATCTGCCGGTACGTTCCGCCGTACGGCTGCGGCACGGATGCGCCCTGCACGCTCGAAATCTGGTTGCGCACCTGGAACTGCGCCAGGTCCTTCAACTGCGTTTCGTTGAGGTTCAGTCCCTTGAGAGTCACCAGGCATACGGGCTGCGTGGAGGCATCCATTCCGAGCACAACCGGTGGCAGTGTGCCTGGAGGAAGGCGCCTCAGGTCGGCCATGGCGAGGTTGGCGATATTGCTCAACGCCGCGTTGGGATCGGTGCCGGACTTGAAGTAGATCTTGATAAGGCTGACACCGGTCAGCGAGCGCGATTCGCTGTGATCGACGTTGGCTGCGAGCGTGAAGAAGCGCTCGAAGGTGTTGGTGATGTCGGCTTCGATCTGTTGCGGCGGCATGCCGTTGTAAAACGTGGCCACGACCACGACCGGCATGTCGATTTCAGGGAATAAATCCACGGGCATCTGCACAGTGGTGACCGCGCCGACCAGGGCCACCATCAGGCAGAGCATGATGATGAAATAGGGAAATTTGAGAGCAAACTTTGGCATTAGTTGTTGCCTCCCTCATTTTCCTCGGCCTTCATGTCGATGGTGCCGCCGGTCTCATGCGCAGTGTCGGACGCAGGCTCAGAGGTAAGAAGAGGGTCGACCTGCTGGCCTTCACGGTAGTTCTCCTGTCCGCCGAGCACGACACGGTCGCCCGGACTGAGTCCGCTGACAATCTCGGCAAGCTTTTGTCCTTCCAGCCCCACTAGAACGCTGCGAATGTGTATCCGATTGTTGTCGTCAAGTACGTAGACTTTCTGCTGGTTGCCGTTCAACACCAACGCTTCAACTGGGATGGTGATGACATTTCTGCGATCTTCAAGTTTGAGCAGGGTGTTGGCATACATGCCGGGAGCGATAGAGAGATCTTTGTTGTCAACATCGATCTCGGTCTCCATGGTGCGCGTCTCGAAGTTCACATTCCGCGTAAAACGCACGATCTTGCCGGTGAAACTGCGGCTGATCGCGTCGACGCGCACTTCGAGCTGATCGCCTGCATGCACATACTCCACGTTGTTCTCGGGTACGGGAACGCGCAACCGCAGAAGGCTGCTTTGCGACAAGCGCACGATTGGCAGTGCCTGATCATTGGAGTTTGTGCCGCCTTGAATCAGTGCGCCCGTATCGGCGTAGCGCCAGATCACGACGCCCGCGATGGGCGCTGTGACATTGGTGTAGTTTTCGAGCGCCTCAACACTCTGTTGGTCTGCAGTTGCCGCTCCCATGTGCTGTTGGGCGGCGGCCAAGGCAGCCCTGGCGGAATCCACTTGCGCCTGGGCTGAAAGATCCTGCGCCTGCGCATTGTCCAGTTCCTGTTGCGCGATGAGCCCGGGGCGAGCAGCAGCAGCCTGCTTCAACCGTTCCGACTGCGCGTGCAGGGCCGAGTAAGTCGCTTGGGCGCGATCGATTTCATGTTGTGCACGCGTAATCTCTTCTTTGCTTTGCTCCATTGCGAAGGTCGCGGACCGCAGCTGAGCCTTCAACTCGGGCACCTGCAACACTGCCAGTGTTTGCCCCTGATGAACAACATCACCGATATCGACATTGATGCGTGCCATATAGCCGCTCACCTTGGGGTGAACATCGACAACCTGGTACGGTTGGAACTGACCGGCCAATGTGAGCACGCGCGAAATATTGCCGCGCTGAGCAGCAGCGACACGCGCAGAGGGAACGCTGGCCGCCGCAACATTCGGGTTTCCCTTGCTATCATGGCAGCCGGAGAAGACAAGCGCCGCGCAAATTACTGCGAGAACAACTGTAAGAATACAAAAAGGTTTGTGCATTAGGGTCCGACTCCTGGTAATGGGAGTTTCCTGTCTACGAATCGCTTCTCTGACAACTAAGGGATAGAAACAGTGAGCTTCAAGCGATCCTGGCGGTATCCCGTTTGATGCTTAGCCGGGGACCTGCGTCCTCGTTCGTGATGAAAGCACGTACTGATAACCCGAATCTTGCAGATTCCACAGGTCAGGACGGCAAAAAACTGATTATTTGGAAAAGTCGCTTGTCGAGGACTAGAGAGCCGGCGGAGGGCGGAAGAACAGGCTGGGAGAGAAGTAAGGAGCGGCGGAAACCGGGATGTGGTTGAAATCAACGTCGGCGCCGGGGAGAGGATGGGCGTTCGTCCAAGCGATTACCGCGACAGACGCTACGAAAATCAGCGCGAGCGGCAATGTGACCGGGGGAAGCGTAGAAATGCCATGAGATACCAAGGCAGGCAAATCCGCCGGAAGCGCCTTCTGGCTCTGGACATCACTACTCGGCCCATTTTCCGGACCGTACCAGGCGGTCTTTGCTTCCAGCGCAAAGAGCACCGCCAGCAGGCACAGACCCAGAGCCAGCGTGTTGCGCCTCATTTGCTGGGAAGCAAAAAATCTCATCATCGTTTGCAGTTTATCACGCTGTTTCTTAAAGTACGCGAACTCGCCTGCCGCTTTGACACGACTGCACCTTTCCGCGTTGGCAATCCGGAAACGATTTGCGAAGCAACAGCGCTTCATCAGAGAGGGGAGTTTGCCTTCGTCATGAAGGTCCGCAGGCACTACAACCTTTGTCCCAGTTGAAGTCCCAGGATTGGATAGATCAAAGGTGAATGAAGCCCATTCGGATCAGAACCAGCGATCCGGCGGCGACTGCGACCCACAGCAGGATCCCCTGCAGAAGCGGCCGGCTTCGAGAACCTGATGCAGATTCATATCGAATCCGAGTCCGACGACCGACGGTTGCAGCAGAAGTTTTGAGCCAAATCGCGCCTGGATATGAAACGCATGATCGAAACTGAATCCGTAGGCAATACCAAGAGCCAGAGCAATCGGCGGCGATAATCTTCCGCTCGCCGCAAGCATCAAACCTTCAATAACCACGATCTTCGACACACATTCAGTGTTTGCCGAAATGAAGCCCCCAAGTACAAGCAGAAAGACCGATGCCGCATTAGCCCATCTTATCTATCCTTGGCAGGCTTGCCTGATTTGATCTTGCTCGCGCCTTTGACCATGGTGGTTTCAAGCACATAGTTGTGAAACTCTGCTGCGGGCCCTGAAAGGGCGGGAGCTTTGCGTGAAATCAGGACAAAGTGACGGCGAAAGCGAATGCCTTTGATCTCCACAATTCGGAATGCCGATCCGAAGCGCAGATCCTTGGCGATCGCCCAACGCGAAACGAAGCCCACACCGAAGCCGGCCTCGACGGCGGACTTGATGGCTTCGGTCGAATCTAGCTCCATCACAACATTGAGCGAGCTTCGCCGGATATGGTTTCGCTCGAGTGCCAGTTCGACGATGTGGCGCGTACCCGATCCGCGTTCGCGCATCAGCAGCGGCATCCTCGCCAGCTCGTCTGGCGTAATCTCAGTACGCTCGGCCCACTCGTGCGCAGCCGGCGTCAACAGCACCAGTTCGTCTTCAAGAAATGGCGTCAAAGTCAGGTCCCGGCTACGCGGTGGACCCTCGATGAATCCGAGCGCAAGCTTTTTATCCTCGGTCGCGCTCACAATCTCTTCTGTATTACCGCTTATAAGTGTGGGGCTCACGCGCGGATGTGTAGTGCAGAATTCGCTTAGCAAACGGGGAAGAACGTATTGCGCGATGGTGGTTGAAGCTCCCAGGGTCAGCGCGCCGGTCTGGGCTCCGCTAAAGCTGGCGACGGCGTTCCTAGCCTCGCGCAACAGCCGGCTCGACTCCCCGGCATACCCGAGCAACGCTTTGCCGGCGGGCGTGAGCCCGACTTGGAAGCCACTGCGATCGAAGAGAGCGACACCCAGTTCCTCTTCGAGAGCTTTGATTTGCAAACTGACCGCGGGCTGTGTGAGATACAGGTCTTCAGCGGCTTTGCGAAAACTCAGTTGAGCGGCCACCTTGCGAAATACAGTAAGCCGGAAATTCTCTAACGAGGTCATCGCAATGATTAGAACACTGTCCATCGATTTCTGGACACAGTCTGAGTCTGGTGCAGGAGGGAACCAGTCTCACAATTAGCTCGGTAGTTCCTTATGCACTAGTTCGCAGAGCCTCATGATCAGAGGGTTGCTCAGTCCGTAGTAGACAAACAGGCCGTCCTTCCGGCGCTTGATGACTCTCGCCGCAGCCATCAGCGAAAGATGCCTTGAGATATTCGATTGCGTCGCACCGGTCGCAGCTACAATCTCGCCAACCGTCAGCGGTTTTTGACAGATCGCCTGCAGAATCTTCAGGCGCATGGGCTCGCCAAGCAGGCGGAATTGTCCCGCCACCTTCTCCAGATCGGCGTCGTTCAGATCTCGTGTTGTCCTAGTAATTGACATGCATCACTGATTGATCATATAATCACATATAGTCAAGATCGAAATCAAGTCCTCTTCCATTCCTCCCGCCGCGCTCGCCGTCATTCTCGGCGACGGCAATGCGCATGAGTTGCTGGATGTCCGCACGCCTTCAGAATATGCCAGCGCGCACGTGCCGGGCGCAAATTGATTCCACTCAACGAATTGAAGGTCGAGGCCATTCTCGCGGAACACAAGCCGGGTATACCGATCTATGTCCTCTGCCAGGCTGGCATGCGGGCGAGCAAAACAATCGAGCAGTTCGAGCGGGCTAGCTGTAACGACTGTGTTCTGGTCGAGGACGGCACGCAGGCCTGGATCGACGCCGCACTTCCGATTCATCATGGCGCCCGCAGCGTGCTCCTGCTCATGCGGCAGGTTCAGATTGTCGCGGGTGTGCTTTCAGCTGCCGGCGCGATCATGGCACTCGCCGTGAATCCCTGGTTCGCGGTTTTGCCGCTCTTTATTGGTTGCGGATTGATTTTTGCCGGCATCACCGGAACGTGTGGGTTGGCCTTGCTTCTCGCCAGAATGCCCTGGAACCACGGACAGGACAGTTCCTGTCATTGCTGCTATCCGGAGTAAATCATGAAAAGTGCACGCAGGATTGTCATTGTTGGCGGTGTGGTGGACGGAGCTTCTGCCGCTGCCCGGGCCCGCCGTGTCGATGAATCGGCTGAGATACATATCTTCGAGCGTGGTCCCTACAGCTCGTTCGCCAATTGCGGCCTGCCCTACCACATCGTCGGCGAAATCGAGGACCGCTCAAAGCTCTTGATCATGACGCCGGAGAAAATGTGGGCTCGTTCGCGCGTCCGCGTTCACGTGAACCACGAAGTCATCTCCATCGACCGGTCCGGCAAGGCAATCCGGGTGCGCTGCAACGACGGCTGCGAAGAAGATATTCCCTACGACAAGCTGATCCTGAGCCAGGGTGCAAAGCCCATCGTGCCCCCCATCCCGGGCGCAGACCTGTCCAATGTCTTTACTCTCCGCGACGTTCCCGACATGGATCGCGTGATTGCGTTTGCTGCCTCGCGCCGGCCCAAGACAGCAGCCGTAATTGGTGGCGGATTTATCGGCCTCGAAATGGCCGAAGCGTTTCATCGCCGCGGCATGCACGTGACTGTGATCGAGAAACTCCCGCACATTCTTCCGCTGCTCGACAACGACGTGGCCATGCAGTTGCAGAATCGTGTTCGCGCCGACGATTTCGCGATCATGACCGGCATGGAAGCGAAGTCCTTCAGCTCAATGGGCGTGGAGCTGACCGACGGCGCATTTGTTCCGGCAGAACTAATCCTGCTCAGCGTTGGCGTTCGCGCTGAGGTCGAGCTGGCTAGGCAGGCCGGGCTTGAAATTGGCATCACCGGCGGCGTCAAGGTGAATGCCCGCATGGAGTCGTCTGATCCTGACATCTACGCTGTGGGCGATGCGGCTGAAGCCACCCACATGCTTACCGGTGCGCGCACACGCATCCCACTGGCCGGCCCCGCCAACCGCCAGAGCCGCGTCGCAGGAGCCAACGCGGCGGGTGAACACTTTCTCTATCCCGGCGCGCTGGGAACCTCCATTGTCCGTATCCTGCACATGACTGCAGGGTTCACCGGCCTAAACAGTGCGCAGGCGGCCAAAGCCGGTTTCAGTTTCTTCACGAGCGTTACTGTTGACCCCAACCATGCGAGCTACTATCCCGGCTCAACACCAATGATGATCAAAATCATCGCCGAAGACGGAACCGGCCGCCTGCTCGGCGCGCAGATCGTGGGCGAAGAAGGCGTGGATAAGCGCACCGACGTCTTTGCAACTGCGATTGCCGGCAGAATGACCGTCTTCGATCTGGAAAGCCTCGACCTGGCCCACTCTCCGCCCTTCGGTTCGGCCAACGACCCAGTCAACACTGCTGGATTTGTTGCCGGTCACATCGTGCGCGGCGACTTAATAACGATTTCACCCGAAGATTGGAAGCCGAACGACGAATTTTTTCTCGACGTGCGCGAGATCAACGAAGTGGCCGAGTTCGGACGCCTCCCAGACGCCGTGCATATTCCGTTTGGCGAACTTCGCGACCGGCTGACGGAGTTGCAGCGGGATCGCAGGATTCTTCTCTACTGTCAGAAGGGACAACGCGGCTATCTTGCCGCTTGCGCACTCAAGGGCAGTGAATTCAAAGATGTCGTGAATCTTCGCGGCGGCTTCGCACAGGCAAGGCTCAACGGCTTCTGATCCCTTTTCAACAACGGAGCCCGTAAGTAGGCCCCGCATCAGCCAAAATGGTGGAGGCTACCGTCCCGGAAGATGGTAAATAGGTCCTGGTTGACCTTGCCGCCGTTCGCGAATCTAACTTGGGTTCAATTTTTTCACGAAGTCATCCGATAATATGTGGAGGTGTACGACACTCTGGGAGGACGGGATCGTCCGCAATCGTTATTTTGGTGATTCCATACCGGTCACCAGGAAGCTGATGAGGAGCGCATCCTGCAGCCGCCTTCACTTATCGACCGCGGAGGGTCACGGCCTCGAATAGCTCTCTATAAGCGCCTGTCAACATGCCGATGGTGAATGCGCAGTTCAGGCCGCTCGGATTGGGTAATACCCAGACCGCAGATTCGCCGAGTGTGGTTGGCTGCAATCCCCAAGAAAGGTCGCGCTGGTTTAGAAACACTGAACACGCTGACTTTCCCAGGAATGCTACGTATCTGGGCCTGTACTTCGCTATTTTGCGCTGGAAAACGGGACGGGCAGCGATGTAGTCGGCTCGACTGAGGTCTGTTGCGCTTACTGTCGGCCGAGCAACTGCAGATGTGATTCCACAACCATATTCGAGTAGAAGGCGCGCTTCCTCCGGTTCTAATTGTCTGGCGGTAAAGCCTGCGAGGTGAAGCACACGCCAAAAGCGGTTGCTTCGGTTCGCAAAATGGAGTCCGACTGCAGCCGACTGCATTCCCGGATTGATTCCACAGAAGACTACATTCAGGGAGGTCGAAATGACGTCAGGCAGGCCCATTGAACGTGCCTGTAGATTAGAAGACACTGCTTGCAACACTATAACGTCGACAGTTGGAATCCGTTTCATCCGGTAGTTCTCCAAGTAATCTCTTGGAGCCGCTTATGAATTCATTGCCACGTTCGTAGAAGCGTAATAAGTGGCCCGCTCCATGAGTCAGACCGATGCGCATGCTCTTGCCAATCCGGGCCGTCTTGCGCGCCGCCACAGCCAGCCAAAGCGATGAACTTACACTGCACAAGTCCAATCCATCGTGCTTGAGGTCAATCTTCATTGCCTTAGTCAATCGTCCTGGCCCTCTTCCTAGATCGGCCCATCGTGTCCTTGGACGCGTGCTATTCATGAGCTCGATACCCTCAAGAGGTTCAACAGCCCGTAACAAAACTCCTGTACCAACTTCAGCTTTCTCGCTTGTCACATTCAATAAGAACGATACGCCATAGACGAGATGAACATCTGCGTGTCACCGCTCAAGGAAAGGGGAGCTATTGCGTGGTGTCATGCCCTGGAAGGCATATCCAGCTGCGTCGCCAACCGGATAGGCCTCAGTTTCGACAATACGTCGGCTTAACCTGCCGTTTGCAGTGTCATGGACAATAACCCTGCCAAGCAAATAGCGCGCTAATTTCACGGTGTTAACAGGAAGGTCCACACGCAAAAAGGCGTCGAGGGCCCCGATTAGTATCGAATCGCGCCGGTAACTGTGATGCAGAAAACATTGATGCGGTGACTCGGTAATTCGCCCGACGAGATAGTGTAGACCGCTGATCACGCCATCCGCTGAACCCACTGGGTCCGCCAGGATGGCGCCTCAAACGGATCTGCGAAATACTGTGTCTCGTGTACAACCTTACCGTTGCGGAACTCCATAATGCTCACCGTGTACGCCGGCCGACCCTGGTAGACGATTGTGTATTCCGTGATCCAGAGATCACCTTTTCCGAGAATTCGTTTGACATCGAAGCCTGACGGCTTGTCAGGATGATGACTGCGCAAGGCCTGCAAATTGCTTCGCCCCAAGATTCGTTCGCCTGACTGGGGATAATCGCAGATGGCATCGTCAGCGTAAATATTGTGTTCCGTGTTTACATCGCCGGCTGCCGACGCGTGCCAGTGCGCATTCAGCGCTTCACGTATTTGCTCCTCTTGCATACGCCCCTCCAGGTGCAGATTGGCTTTCAAATTGCTTTAACTCGCGGAATAAAACGCGGGCTGCCGGGATTGAGCGGCATTTCATCTGGTGCCCCAAACTCCTGGACGCACTGAACAAGCAAGTTGACCGTACAGGACACTCCCATCTCGGTATTGAACATTGCGTGATACAGGTGGGGTTCTGGCCATTTCAGTCCCAGATACTGCCGGACGAACGTAGCTCGCGCCTCGTCTGTTGTATCGACCTGTTCAATTGCCTTGTCCTCAGTTGCGCCCATAGAGATCAGTCTGCGGATCTTATGATCGCGAGATGCGTAGAGAAACACATGGAAGACATCGTTGCGATTGCGAAGGAAATACTGCGAGCCTCGACCGACAATCACCGAGGGGCCGCTGGAATATGCCGACTTGACAGCTGTTTCCGAAACAGCGGCGATCCGCCGGGCGTCGAGCAGGTGCAGCCGGTTGGTGGGCGGCAAGCCTCCCTCAAACGCGCCGCGAAGAAAATCTTTGAAAATTCTGTATACGCCAGGATCGGTTCGCCATTCTCTCTGCTCGACCGCCTCTGGCGTGCTCTCGGTCAGTCGCGCGATCTCCTGTGTCAAGCGTTCGTCCCACAGGCTCCATGCCAAGCGGCCGGCGAGCAAACTGGCAATCTCAGACCCTCCGCAGCCAAACTCGCGCTCAATCGTGATGGCTTGAATCATTGTGGTTTCCTCACCCCACTGCGACATCTCCACTCGCTCCGGGATCGTTCTTCTTCAGGAAGAACGCAAGCACAAACATGACGGAGCAGAGTGTGCCCAAAACCCAAAAGATGTCCATATAGGACAGTGCGCCGCCTTGTTGATGCACTAATTCGTAGAATCTCGCAATCGCCTGGTTGACGGCGTCATCGGCCCGAAGCCCGGAATGCGCGATCTTTGAGCTCAGTGCATGGAGCGTCGAACGATATGCGGGGGAATCGGGAGTGATGTGCCCGACGAGGATTTGCTGGTGATATTGAGCTCGTCGGGCAATCATTGTGGTTACGACAGAAGTACCGATACTGCCGCCGATATTTCGCATGAAATTGATCATGCCGGAGACGCTGTTGCCTTTCTCTGGAGGAACTCCGATGTAACCCGCTGCCGTGATAGGGACAAACAAAAACCCGATTCCAATTACCTGGGCAACGCGCAGCCACATCGCGAAGTCGAAACTGACGAACAAATCGATCTCGTGCCCGCAATAGAACAGTCCAATCGCGAGGCATAGCCACCCTGTCGCGATCAGCCATCTGGCCTGAATCTTTGATGTAAGCCGCCCGACAATGGGCATCATCACCAGCAGCACGACTCCGCCGCCCGACAGGACCAGACCTGCAAGTTCCGCGGTGTAACCCATAAGTGTCTGCAGAAACTCCGGAATCAGGACCAGGGTACTGAAAAGCATGAAGCCCATCATGAACATCATTAAGTTCGCTGCCGCGAAGTTGAAGCTCTTGAACATGCGGACATCGATGATCGGCTCTTTGCGGAACCATTCCCAGATGACCAGCGAGATGAGGCAAACTGTTGCAGTGATCGCCAGGGTCATGATGAAATGCGAGCCGAACCAATCGTCCTCCTGGCCCTTGTCCAGAACTACCTGCAGCGAA
>Ga0187847_10001143_pt1 | contig 25263 bp, 23 predicted proteins | sample June2016WEW_4_10_FD_132458 | JGI IMG/M metagenome (GOLD analysis project Ga0187847, IMG submission 132458) | Peatland microbial communities from SPRUCE experiment site at the Marcell Experimental Forest, Minnesota, USA - June2016WEW_4_10 | ecosystem: Environmental > Terrestrial > Soil >...
CGGATTGTGCTTCTGCAATACCTTGGTGATTGCCGCCGTCAGCGTCGTCTTGCCGTGATCAATGTGACCAATCGTTCCCACATTCACGTGCGGCTTGCTGCGATCAAACTTTTCCTTCGCCATCGTCCTTCAATTCCTTCCGTTAGACTTTTTCGGTTGCGCTCGCCTCAATCGAGAAAGCGCCCTTCATTGTGTGCCGCGCCTCAATAGTAGGCGTAAACCTTCAGATATCTCTGCCGCAGTTCCGGCTGCACCGCTTCCACCAGCCGCAAATAGCGCTCGCGAGTCAGGGCTTGGTCAGAGACCGGTAGCGTCTTGTAAAGCTCCGCCGCTTCCTTGCCCAGCAGCCCGGCCTGCAACGCACCTTCAAAGTTGCGAATCCGCATCTTCAATTTGCCCAGGCGGCTCAGAAAAACCTCTACATCGTTCGCGTCGAAGGCTGCAGCGATCCGCGCATGAAGCTGCGCAAATCCCTGCTCATCCTGCACCGCGATCGCTGCCTGCTCAAACTTCATTCCTGCCTCGCCCTCGCTAACCCTAACGCCTCTATCCAATCATGGAGCGGGAGACGGGACTCGAACCCGCGACCAACAGCTTGGAAGGCTGTGACTCTACCACTGAGTTACTCCCGCCTGAAAACAGTGGACAGTGAGCAGTGGGCAGTGAACAGTTCCTCTACCGCAAGGCATTTCCACGCCGCTTGGTAACTGTTCACTGTGCACTGTCCACTGTGCACTTGCATCTCTGGAGCTGATGACCAGGATTGAACTGGTGACCTCTCCCTTACCAAGGGAGTGCTCTACCAACTGAGCTACATCAGCCCTCTTAAAACCGGGACCCCTAACTGCCATCCCCGTTCCCGCTCCGGCGAATCTTTTCCGCGTGACGGGCCAATACCGTACGCAAGACCATGCCGCCGATGACAATCAGGGGAAGCAGTCTCAATTCTACAGGCTTTCCCCATACCATCACTTTGCCGGCGTCCATCGTAAACCATGCCAGCACGGCCAGAACTCCGTAAAGCCCAAGAGCGACCCAGTACTTGCGGTCCAAATCCACCCCCGCGCTCTTCAGGCTCTCACGCTTACCAGGCTGCATTGCAACTCCTCAAAAAACAGCCTCGCAAAATCCAGCCCTCAAATCATGGTGCACAGGGGAGGATTCGAACCTCCGTAGCTCCAGAGAGCGGCAGATTTACAGTCTGCTGCCATTAACCACTCGGCCACCTGTGCTCACTCACCCCACGAACGAAAACCTGTCCGCGGGAACCCCGCTCACTCACCCCTGCTCAACGCCATCGCGCCAATTCAGCACATCAAACCCCGCCCGGAGAACCTCCGGCCTATCGGAGCATGCACCTCAGTGGGATCACCGCGGAGGACAGGCCCGGCGCCCTAAACCCCTCTAGCACCGGTAAAACTATTTGCCACTTCAGCTCCCGTTTTCGCATTTCTCAAGTGGAGCTGGCGAAGGGATTTGAACCCCCGACCCTCTGATTACAAATCAGATGCTCTACCAGCTGAGCTACGCCAGCCCTTCCCACCCGGAAACCGTCCCGGAAGACCGAAATGCGTGCAGACACACTACCGCTATACACGCACCGCGGCACAGAAATCAAGGTTAACATACCCCGGCGAGCGGGGCAAACTGGAGCGGAATTGGATTTAACGCCTCGCGCGTTTCATTTCAGCGACATCGTCTCATAAGCCGCGTAGACGCCTTCAAAAACAGAGTCCCAACTGGCAGTGAGCGCGTACTTCCTCGCGGCCGTCCGCATCCGGCTGTGCTTCTCGGCATCGCCCAGAACCCCGGCCGCCGCCGAGGCAAACTCCTCATCGCAGACAATCCGCCCGGTTTCCCCGTCGCGGACAATGGTCGCCGGTCCGCCATCCTGAGTCACAATAGCCGGCACTCCGCTGGCCAGAGCCTCCAGAACCACGTTGCCGAAGGTGTCCGTGTGCGATGGAAAGACGAACAAGTCCATGTTGGCATAAGCCTCAGACAGCGCTTCGCCGCGCAAAACCCCGGCAAACTCAGCTCTGGGCAGACGCTCGCGCAGCCAGCTCTCTTCTGCGCCGTGACCCACAATGAGGTAACGAAAATCGGTTCTCCCCAACTGCTCCAGTTCCTGCTGCACCTTTGCCAGTAGGGCGACATTCTTTTCCACCGAGAGCCGCCCCACAAATCCCAACACAAATTCATGGTCCTCGGGATTGCGTTTGCGCTTTGCGGGATGAAACAGCTCGGCGTCCACGCCTCTCGGCATCAGGTAGCATTTCCGGCCTGTGGTCTTCTCCAGCAGCGCGCACAGCTCCGGGTTGGGCGCAAACAGGATGCGGGCCATCGAGTAGAACTTGGCCGCGACGGCCATGGTCAGGTCCTGGATCTTCTGTCCGGTAGCCGCGGATTGCTGCTCAGGCAGCAGCTTCAGTAGCCAGCCCGAGCGCCGCGCCAGGTACTCATGCACGTTGGTGTGCCAACTGGCCGCCAGCGGCAGCCCCATGTGATGAGCCAGGCCCGCGCCCAGCATCCCCAATTCGCTCGGACCTGTGATGTGAATCAAGTCAGGCTCGAAACGCTCCAGCGTTTCGCCAATCACGGGAATGTGACGCAAAAACGCCAGATCATAGCGCAGGTCTTTTTCGAGAGCAAAAGAGAGAAGGCCGCGCGGCAGCTCCAGCGTCCATACGTTTCCGTCCTTGATGACGGCCTGGGCGCGATCTCCCGCACGAACGCAAAGAAAAGGCAGATTTTGCCGTCGCGCAAAGGCCTCAAAATGACGGCTGGTATGCGCAACCCCATTCACTTCATGGAACGAGTCGGGGAAATAAGCTACACGCGGCGTTCGAGCGTTCATTCTTCGGACCGATATCCTGAGCGGGGTTTGCGTTGTTAGCGGCGCTCGCAGAAGACGGTGCTGCACTTTCTAACTCCGCAAACTCCTCTAACAACGCTAACACCGCTCGTCACTCTCTACTCGCCCAGCGCCACTCGTAACTGACGCGACTCGCTCCATGCCGCGCGCAGCCCGCCAGATACCGGACCGGCGCCCATCAATTGCACCGTTCCCAGCAGCCAAGTCATCAATCTCGGCGGCGCGCCGTTAGGCCATAGCTCGCTCAGCGGCCTCACCACTCCGTTTGCATCGGGATGATATACGCGCTCATCCCATGTGCGCGAGCCTTGCGGAAATTCAGGATAGTGCCGGATGGCATCAATCGTCGATTGCAGCAGACGATGCTTCCACGGTTCGGCGTACTGCGGCATGAACAGCATGTCGCTCATCTTCTCCCGCCGGATTTCGTGAACAAACTCGGTGAAGCTGCTGGCGTTGGTCAGGTTGATATTGGCGTTCGGTTCCACGCCATGCCGGTCGCCGCCGGAAACTAGCACCATATTCCACTGTCCGGCCAGCCGCCGCACAGCCCGGTTCTCTTCCCAGTTGCGCAGGCCATTCAACTCCAGCGCGTGCAGGTAGTTGCCGTTGATTTGCAGAAACTCATTGACCAGAAACTCGTGCTTCTCCTTGCCGATCAGGTAAAGGTCCCACAAGGGATGGTTGAAAACCACCAGCACATTCGGCTCCTCATCGAGCGCCTTCAAAATCTCAGTGAGGCGCTTGTCGCTGGGATTCGCCGTGAACTCGGCCAGCGTTTCCATCCACTCCGTCGCCTTGGCGCTGGGCAGGTTGTGCACGCCCAGGTGGAAGGACTGATTTCCGTAAGGCGCGGTCCACTCCACCGAAACCGGAATCTGCCGCGCGCTCGGGACGGTGCGCAGCAACATCGGTGCCTTGATGGTGTCATGGTCTGTGATCGAGACCATCGCCTTCAGATTCAGCTTCTCAATCTGCCGCCGTTCCAGATCAAATGCCAGCTTGGGTGTCATCGGCGGCGTCCAATAGCTGGCCGCGTAGTTGATCCGCACTCCGTGCATATGTTCCGACCGCCGCTCCAGCCGTGAGAGCAACGGACGAATCCACGGATATTGGTTGCCGAAATTCGCCAGAAAGTCCAGGGTCTCGCGTGATTGGTTGGTATGGCTGTGCAGCGAAACGCCGCATCGGAAACTTTCTGATGCATTCTTGTCGCGCCATTGGTAGGAGATGGTCGAATGGGCCATGTCATGCTCCTTGACTCCGCTCGCGGGCCGGAATCTCTGTAGCCAGTATCAAGTCCGACCATCAATGGGAGATTAATGGCTCGCTAACACAGCTTCAAAAGACCAGGGAATCCAGGAAGTTACGGGGCAATTCAGAGCAATAAGGGGAAATCTTCGGAATCAAGCCCTCTAAAACCCATTATTATCCCCACATGCGTAAACTCCTTGCCGTTCTATGCTTTGCCTCAGCTTGCTCTCTGGCATTCGCCGCAAATAGTTCCGCCGTTACGAAAGCCTATGTGGACGACAAGGGAACGGTTCACATTGTCACCGACGACGGGCAGGACCACGCGATTCAATCAGAGAAGGGACAGGAAAAGGGGAAGGGTGGCGTTGAAAAAATCCAGATAGCGCCGGACGGAAAAACTGTTGGGTGGCTCGTTAATCTCTGGGCATCCTGTTGCGTCTCATATGCGATCCCTTTTGAGTTGATCGTGTGGCAGTCTGGTCACGTCGTTCGACGCGTTCATCCGGGGATGGCCATCTGGAGTTGGGCCTTCATAAGGAACGGAAAAGAGCTTGCATACCGGAGCAGGCCGCTCCATGGCGGGTGGTCTGGCGAGTGCACGCTTGTGGATGTAGCCACAGGCAAGGAATTAGGCTCTTGGGATCACCCAGTTGATGAAAACGGAAACGATACGGATGAGAGCGACGAGAGTTCTGGAAAACCCGATTGGGCAAAGCAGGTTCCGTAATCTCCGCTCCGGCCACACCTATTTGTTCGTCTTCGCCATATCCGGTCCCAGAAAATCCTCGATTGTGCTACCAACCATCAGGTCCTCACCTTGAGTCATCGAGTCGCTCTACAATACCCCAATGCGGATATTTCTAGCCATATTCTGTCTGGCATCAGCTTGCTCTCTCGCATTCGCCGCGAATGGCCCCGCCGTCTCCAAGGCGTACACGGACGACAGAGGAACATTGCATATCCTGACCGCCGATGGGCGCGACCACATGATAGAGCCCAGGAAGTGGCAGGCCGGCGGCGGCTTCAGCGGTATACGGATCGGGCCGGACAGAGGAACCGTCGGCTGGCTCGTCTACAAAAAGCTCACTCCTCTGGAAGCCGGCGCGAACGACCCCAATGAGGTCGCGTTGGAACTGGATATTTGGCGGGATGGGCGCATCATCCGCAAATTTCATTCAGACCAGGACATACGATTCTGGACATTCCTCAAAAACGGAAGCCAGGTTTCATTTCGCAATGCCCCACTACACGGCGAGATGTCCTCTTACTGCACTCTTCTTGACGTAGACACCGGAAAACAGTTGGCCACCTGTTCCTTGACCGGAGAGCCTATGTAGTCCACGTTTAGGCTAAGCTGCTGCCGAAGGGCGGCCTTCCGCCTATTTCCGCGTCTTCGCCATATCCGGTCCCAGAAAATCTTCCACCGTCACGCCGGTCAGCAAATCCTCGTCGGCGTTCATCGCCCGGCCCTGTGCCTCCTTCGCCTCCGCCATCTCAGCCGCCAGGTAATTCTCCGTCAGCCCCTGGCGCAGCAACTCGAAGGCCTGCTCCGGCGTGTCGGCAAATTGGAACAGCTCCATGTCCTTGGGCGAAATGGCTCCGGTCTCCACCAGCGTATCGAGGTTGAAAACCTTCTTCCAATAATCCGAGCCGTAAATAACCACGGTGATTTTCTTGGCCAGCTTATGCGTCTGCGCCAGCGTGAGAATCTCGAACATCTCGTCCAGCGTGCCAAACCCGCCGGGAAAAACCACCAGCGCCTTCGCCAGGTAGGCGAACCACAGTTTGCGCATGAAAAAGTAGTGAAACTCGAAGTTGAGCGAGGGCGTGATGTAGGGGTTGGGGTGCTGTTCGAAGGGCAGGCTAATGTTCATCCCGATAGTTTTTCCGCCCGCCTCGTGAGCCCCGCGATTAGCCGCTTCCATGATCCCCGGCCCGCCGCCGCTCGTCACCACGAACCTGTGCCGTCGCGAGGGAATTCCCTTGGCCCAATTTGTCAGCATCCCGGAGAGCCGCCGCGCGTCTTCGTAGTAGCGCGCCATCTTCACCGCGGCTTCGGCCCGCTTCAACTGCAAATCCGTCGCCTTGCCCTCGGCAATCTCCAGCGCTTTGGCCGGCTGCTCATGGCTGGGCGCCGGTCGCGTCGATCCCGTGTTTTCCAGCAGTTCCAGGGCGTGATCAGCTTCCTCTCGCCCGCGGAACCGCGCCGAGCCAAAAAACACCACCGTGTCCTGAATCTTCTCGCGCCGGAAGCGCGCCAGCGGCTCAATGTATTCGGAGACAATCCGTATCAGTCGCCCGTCGGAACTGTTCAAGAAACCCGCGTTCTCATAAGCCAGCGGCGCCGATGCCAGCGGCGCAGGTGCAGCTCCGTTGACAGGAATCACCGCCGCCGGGGTGGCAAGTCCCTCAGTCCCTGGTCCCTTAGTCCCTGGTCCCTGTTCTTCCATCTCACCCATCCCAATGACGGAGAGCGTCCTGAAACGCAATCCAAAGATTCAATAGCCCCAGCCCGGACACAAGGCCGCGCACAATACCGCTGGCCGCATAGATGCCGAGCGCGGGAAACTGCACAAACAAGGGGTTCTGATCCCAGAACATTCTCGACCACGGCACATAGCAGATAGCCAGGCCGATATACATCCGCAGCAGCACGCGCAGAAACATCTCAGCGCGCTCCAGCCAGGGCGGAATCCGCTGCGGAGCCTGCCTCGGCCCGGACGCAGGACCGGGCACGGACTCTGGCGTTGAAGCCGGGTTCGGGGCAAAGGAAAACGATAAAAGTTCCGGCTGCTGAGACATTCTTGGTGTGCGCCCGACGTCCATGATTCCTGCCCATCGCGGACACTCTGCTCAGGCCAGACCATCCCGGCCCGGCTCAAGGACGCCGTATTCAAACGGTATCACAGCGAACGTCGTGGCTTCTAAGGACAAAGGATATCCCGCAGCTTCGACGCTTCAGGCCTTGTCGCCAAGGCCTGAAGCGCACAGAACTGAAGCGAGCCTCTGAAAGCTGTTTCTAGTTATTCCACCACCAGTAATTAGTCAGGCAGCTTGCCGCTGGGATGGCCGACTGGTCGAAGATCGTGTCGTTGGAATGACCGCAGACGGTAACCGCAGACGGCTCACCCATAATCAGGCAGCCGGGTGTGCTGTTTGAAGGGCAGGAATCGCCCGGCGCCAGCATGGCGGCGGGATTTGCGCCGCAATGTGCGATAAGCCTCGGCTTTGACTGATAATCGCCGGCGGTGAGCAAGGCGTTGGACCACGCGTTAATCACAGATTCGCCATTGCGCAAACTGGTTCCAAAAGGCCCGCCGACACTGTCATTGATGTACATGATGGTCCGATAGCCCACAGCCGTGTGCACTCCCTGGAAAATTCTGAACCAGGGGTCGTACCACGGGCGGCTATCAGTCGTAGGCATACCCGCTGGGCAGGGAGCTTCCGCGGCTGAGGGAACAATCTCGCAGCCGTGCAGGATGAAATGGTTCAATAGGCCGTGGTTCACCTGCCCGTACCCTCCGCCGGGCGCGGGGTTGGTGTCGAGATTCACTCCATCGCCCCAGTCCTGATAGGTCGTGAAGTACCACCAGTCGCCGTGGGCCTCCACCTCGCCCACCTGCACGTCGTCTTCGTATGCGGAGGCGTCGCTGGTGAACTCAAAAGGCTCTGCCCAGTAGTACTGGGAGTTGGTGAATAAAGACCCTCCACCGGAGGAAGTAAGGCCAGACCAGAACGAGTTGGCGTCGTTCACCCATCCCGGATCGTCGTTGCGCACCACATAGCGGCCAACGGTCGGGTCGCCGGGAGGCACCATCTTCTCCATCGGTTTATCACCGCGCAACTTCTGCGCCGCGGTCTCCGGCTGAGCACCGCCGCTCTGGGTCAAGGACGGAGGCAGCGCGGCATTGCCGAAGGGCGCATAAAGAACAATCACATCATCGGCCGCCAGCTTCCCGGCGGTTGCGCCCGAGGAGGGATTGGTATGTACCCGCGCAGTCAGCCGATACGCTGGTCCCATCTGGTCGCTTTCATTGTCATCGTAGTAGACAATGTCGGCCGTGAGCACCCGTACGTCACCTATCCTGGTCAACGGGTCGACCACGGCTTTCAACCCGTCGTACACCTGCTCTGCGCTACGCGTCTCCCGCGCTTCGCCGTTCACCGAGCCGGCTCTCCAATGCAGTACGAAGGCCTGAATCAAGCCCGCGTTATCCACGCCCAGCAAGGCGCGTGACCCCGTTCCGTACACTAGATAGTCCTGCACCTTGCGATGCACCGGAACATAGGAAAGATAGAGTGCCGCCTCGGAGCGCGTAACGCCTCCATCGGCGCCCTTCCGGGCAGTCGAGCCTAGCATCGGAATGGCCTCGCCGAGCGTGTGCTGCGTGGCGTCTTTGGGCAGAATGTCGGTCCGCTCAAACACTAAGCGCGCCAGTTCAGCGGCTGCCGCCAAGTGCGGGTTATTGACATCGACAAACCTTTCCGTTTTCAGCTGTTCGAGTTGGGGGCTGATCTCGGCCTCGCCGGTCTGCGAGTGCCAGTAAGCCAGAACCCGGTCTTCCTGGACCACTCCGGTCAATTCTTCGGAGATGCCCCGCTCGGCCAGCGCCGGCGTCTTCGAAAGCGGCTTAATGGCCTCTGTGTGGATGCCTATTTTGCCCAGCGTCTCTCTCAGAAACGCCTCCGGAGGAGCTTGGGCTGTCATCTTGAGGATCGGTAAAGAGCTGGGAATTTTTGGAATTAGCGAGCTGGGGAAATCGATCTTTCCGCCCCGCTCGGCGGCTGCTGACATTTCCATATGTGGCTTTTGGGAGGGTTGTTGCGCGATCACCGGCATGGTGGCTGCCAGAAGAACCACGGCCAGCGAAGACAGATGGGAACGAACCATTGCCGGTCCATCCCATTGGGGGAAAAACGTACCTGCAAACATGGTTTTCACCTCTCTGATTGAGCCCTTTTCCGGGCTGTCAAATTCTGCGGGTAAGCTCGAAAAGAGTCAAGGAATTTTTTGATGAATTTCAATAATGGAGGGTGCGCGTCTTCGGGCGTGAAGGGTACGGGCTTCAGCCCGTACATCAAACGCAACAAACGGACCGGGGCTTTAGCCCCCGAAGGAATTCGCGGCGGTTCAAAACCGGAAACACGCGCCGTTCACCGGCTCCGCCAAAGAAGATCAATGCGCACGCGACGCGTCCGTCACAAGCGGCGCGTTCGCCACAATCTCGTATTTCCCGTAGTCGATTGAGAACGCAGCCGTTCCGCCAATTCGCACCTTGGTCTCGCTCCGGTTCATCTCCGGCAACCAGAAACCGTTCGTCTCGGCGAAGGTTTGCCGTATCCGCGTCCGCGAAATCCAGAAAGACGGGTTCTTAGCCGGCTCCACATCAGCCATTACCACCGCAAACTCTGAGGCATCCACCCAGATCTTGCCCCTGTAGAGAAACTTGTCTGCCACCAGTGGTTCAACATCCAGAACATAAGCCGGCCTTCCCCCTAGACTGTCGATTCCTGCCAAGTGGAACTTGTAATTCGCGGGCGTCAGGGCCGACGCCCCACTGTCGCGCGATGCTTCCATCTCGCCGTCCACCGCCCGCTTCAGCACTTTGTCGCAAAATATCTTGGATCCGCTCATCGTCACGATCCGCAACCTCTTCCCCGACCTTGCGTCGTAGCTGTATTCAACCTCCATCCGGGCCACAATCTCTTTGGAAAAACCCTGATACTCCGCCTGGTAGTGACGAATCGATTTCAGGCTTTGCAGTGCCTCGGTACGCGCCAGATTATGGCGTTGCAGCTCCTCCACAATCTGCGCGGAAGTCAGCGGCGCGGGCATAGCCGAGATCGCAGCCTGCGGCCAGGTCGCTTTGGTGGAGAAAACGAAAACCGCTGTCAGAAACAGGACTCCATGCCAGTGGATAAGCATGGGGCATGATACCGCCTTACCAAAGTCCTGCAATGGCCAATGTAGCTCAATCCGTGGCGAAACAGCCTCCCTTCTGCGCTATCCTGTCACTAACATGACTCGATGGCCGTCTTTCCCCGCCCTGGCTGCATTGCTCGGCGCAGCGCTTTCCATCCCCTCCTTTGCCGTCGCCCAACTGGGCGCGATGCCCTACCGCGACGAACAGCCGGTACATGTGCCACACGGGATGGTGGTCAGCGTCCATCACCTCGCCTCTGACGCCGGCCTCGAAATCCTGCGCGCGGGCGGCAACGCTGCGGACTCGGCGGTTGCCACCGGCTTTGCTCTGGCAGTGGTCCATCCCTCGGCAGGCAACCTGGGTGGAGGCGGCTTTCTGCTGCTGCGCTCCCGCGACGGAAAAACCACCTTTATCGACTTCCGCGAAAAGGCCCCGCTCCAGGCCACTGAAACCATGTACCAGGACGCCAACGGCAACGTCATTCCCGACTCAAGCATCACCGGCTATCGCTCCATCGCCACTCCCGGTTCGGTCGCCGGGCTGGTCTATGCCGAACAGAAATATGGCAAGCTCGGCCTTAGGCGCGTCATCGCCCCGGCTATCAACTTAGCCTCCGACGGCTTTCAGCTGACCGCCGAAGAAGCTCGTGAACTCAGCGACCCCGATCTCGCTCGCTTCCCCGACTCCAAACACATCTTCCAGCGCGACGGAAATCTTTATAAGGATGGCGACGTCTTCCGCCAGCCTGAGTTGGCCCGCACCCTCCAGCGCATCGCCGACGATCCCGGCAGTTTCTACCACGGCAAGATGGCCCAGGAATTGGTCAGCGACCTCAAAAAGGGTGGCGCTCTCATCACTCTCGAAGATCTGGCCGCCTACACCGTCGTCGAGCGCCAACCCATCGTGGGCAGTTTTCACGACTACACCGTCATCAGCGCCCCGCCGCCATCCTCCGGCGGAGTTGTGCTCGTCAGCGCGCTCAACATCCTCGAAGGTTACGATTTGGCCAAGCTCGGCGACCGCAGCCCAGCGTCGATGCACCTGATTGTCGAGGCCTTCCGCCGCGCCTACATGGATCGCGCGGACTACCTTGGCGACCCCGACTACAATCACATTCCTGTCAACGAGTTGACCTCCAAGAACTACGCCGCCGCATGGCGTGCCTCCATCAATCCCAGCGCGGCCACCCCCAGCGCCGCGCTCCAGCGGCCCGAGGGCTTTCTGCCTCCCGCATCCAAGACAGCTGGCCATCGCGCGGAATCGAAAGACACCACTCACTATTCCGTGGTCGATAGCGAGGGCAACGCCGTCGCCGTCACCACCACCCCCAACAACAACTTCGGCTCTCACGTCACCTCCGGCACGCTGGGCTTTTTGCTCAACGACGAGATGGACGACTTCGCCTCCAAAGTCGGCACGCCCAATATGTTCGGCCTCATCCAGGGCCCGGCAGACGCCATCGCCCCCGGCAAGCGGCCCCTGAGCGCTATGACCCCCACCATCGTGTTGGAAAACGGCAAGTTGCGCTACGTCCTCGGCTCACCAGGCGGCGCGCGCATCATCTCCACTGTCGCCAATATCTTTCTCTCCGCCTCCCAAAGCGGTCTCAACATTCAGCAGGCAGTTGACGCGCCCCGCTTCCACCACCAGTACCTGCCCGACAGGCTCGAACTCGAACCGGGCTTCCCGTCCGGCACCATCTCGGCCCTGCGTGTCATGGGCTATGACGTCAGCATTCAAAACGGTTTCTGGGCCAACGGAGAGTGCATCGCGGTGGACCCCAAAACCGGCGAACTCGAGGGCGGCCAGGACCACCGCAGCCATTACGGCAAGGCCGCAGGCTACTGAGACAGCCAGCGCCACGAGAGAAAAACAGGACCATCTCTCCTCTCACACGAGCCTGCAAACGTGGTCACCAATTTTTCACAGGATTTTTCCTGATTATGTACAAAATTGCTCTTGTTTTTTCTCCTTGCTCCCCGGATACTTCCTCCATGCGTGATTAGCGATGTATTCGGATTCGTGGAACAGAAAAGTGACGGCTTGACCCTTCTACAAGCCTCATAAGCGTCCAGCTCGGTTTCCATCCCCCGGAACCTTCGCGGTCGGCGCGTAGCATCCTTCAGATAAGCTCTTCGTTGCCGCTCGTATTGCGAATTACGAGCTTAGCCCGGTGTCCAACTACAGAACGTCCAACCCAGGAGGTTCCTATGGTTACCGCCATAAAGCCGGGGTGGAGCAGACCCGCCGCCATCCTTTTTGCTTCCGAAATTCCCGTCAATGAGAAGGCCTTTGGCTTTGCTCTTGCCGAGGCCGCCGAATCTGGCGCGGAACTTATTCTTTTTCATGCCTATGACAGCTCAGACTCGCCCGTTTCCCAGGGCACGGGGAAAAGCAGCAATTACCTAATTAGCCAAGCCGAAAGGCAGCGCTTTGAGCCGCTTGCCCAGCGCGCCGGCAAGCTCGGCATTCGCTGCAAGGTTGTGGTGCGCCAAGGCTCGGCCGCTGAGCAGATCCTCACGCTCGCGCGCGAACAAAGAATTGACCGCATCGTCATAGGTACCCACACACCCGGCCCCGTCGGCAAGCTGCTCGTAGGCTCGGTAGCTGAGGAGGTACTGCGCAACGCTCCTGTGCCCGTCAATATCGTCGGGCCGGAAGTGATCGAAGGCTCTTATCGCCACTTTTCCAAGCGCACTATCCTGTGCTCCGTCGGCGCGGAGGACTCCGGTCGCGTTGTGGTCAGTTTCGCAGCGGAGTTGGCCGCGCGCTACAACGCGAGCTTGATTCTGCAGCACGTTATCCCGCCGCAGGACTCCGCGGCTCTCGCTGGCCGCACCCTCGGCCAGATCGAGTCCGAACTGCCGTCCATGGTTCCACCTGGCCTGCAAAACAAGGTGGGCGTGCGTACGAGAGCCGTGCTCGGCGATCCTACGGAGGAGCTGCTCTACCAGGGCAGATCGCAGCACGCCAACCTGATCGTAATGGGCGCACAGAGCGTCTCTCGCTTTGCCGCCATCACCCGCGCGGGCATCGTTTACAAAGTGCTCGCCTACGCGCAATGCCCGGTCATCACGCTCTCGCCCGTCGTGCTCTCCTTCTGCGGCGCCAGATGCGATCAGCCGCGTCAGTCGGAATTGCGTTTGGCCGGGGTGTTTTAGAGAGGTCTTTCGGCTTCGCGGCCGATGAAAACAAAACTACGCTGCATCGCGCTCGCTTGCGGCGCCAGTCATCTGGTGTGTTTTGATGTCGCGCATCGGCGGCTGCCCAAAGAACCGGCTGTACTCCCGGCTAAACTGGCTTGGGCTTTCATATCCCACCTCGAAGGCTGCGCTCGCCGCATCCATTCCGTCCGTGAGCATGCGCACGCGCGCCGTGTGCAATCTGAGCTGCTTCTGATATTGCAGTGGACTCATCGCGGTCAGAGAGCGGAAGTGATGATGCAGCGTGGAAACGCCCATCTGCGCAACTGACGCAAGATCCTCCACGCGCAACGGCTTGGCGTAGTTTTCTCTGAGCCATGCAACAGCCTTCGCCGTCCGATTGCTTTGCTCGCCCAGCGTGGCGATGGCGCGCAGGTTCTCGCCTCGCGGTCCGCGCAGCAAGCGGTAGATGACCTCCCGCTGGATCAGATTGCTCAAGAATGGAATATCCTGGGGCGCGTCAAGCAGATCGAGCAATCGGGAACATGCGTCAAGCAGTTCGACCGAGCTCTCGCCGACGGCCATGCCGCGCGCTCCCGAAACTGCTTCCGGCTCACGAAACTCCTCCTTGCTGAGAATCTCCCGAATCGTCGGCATCTCGAGCTTGAGCATCATCGCCAGAATCGGTTCTTCCCGCGATGCCTTTGTCACCTGGCTGACGACCGGCATGTCGATCGATGTCAACAGGAATGTGGACTCGTTGACTTCCAGCGTCGTCCCGCCAACATTGATGCGCTTTTCTCCCTGGACGAAAACAATCAGCGCCGGCTCGTAGGCCGCGGAAGTGCATTGCGTCGGAGCGCTCTGGCGGTAGAGGCACAGGCCCGGCACGGCGGTTGCCTCTTTGCCATCCTCGCTAAGATGGGCGGCGATCTTGCGCGCCAAATCTTTCCGCATCGCAACGGCGCGTGACGGCAGCTTCCCATTTGCATCTTTGTCTCTGGCCATAAGGCTTCCGCGCCCTCCTCAATTTAAGCCTACCGCCGAATCTGTTGCGGTGTGCACAAAAAACTGTGAGTCCAGAGGAATAGGCAATAAATCGGAAGAATTGTGATACCGCTCCAGGATCGGCGCATCCTATCCTTTGGACTGAGAGGAATTGCGGGGGCAAGACCATTCACCCTGCGTCTCAAACATCGGCCGAGAAGGCCAGGAGAGTCATCCATGTACAACGCCAAAGCTTATTCCGCCGCCAGCGCGACTTCGCGGCTTGCTTCCACTACAATCGCACGGCGAGAACCAACAGAAACCGACGTGCAGATCGAAATCCTCTTCTGCGGCATCTGCCACTCCGATCTTCACCAGGTTCGCAATGAGTGGAGCGGTGTCATGCCCACCGTTTATCCTTGTGTCCCCGGCCATGAGATCGTCGGCCGCGTCACCAAGGTTGGCTCCGCAGTCTCCAAATTCAAACTGGGCGACCTCGCCGCGGTGGGCTGCCTGGTTGACTCGGACCGCACGTGCCCCGAGTGCCTGGCAGGTCTGGAGCAGTTCTGCCCGAATCCGATTTTCACCTACAACTTTCCCGACAAGCACCTGGGAGGAGTCACCTACGGCGGCTACTCCGAGAGCATCGTCGTTGACCAGCGATTTGTCCTCCGCGTGCCTACGAATCTTGACCTTGCCGGGGCCGCTCCCCTGCTCTGCGCCGGAATCACAACCTACTCGCCCATGCGCCACTGGGGCGTCACTAAGGGCAAGAAAGTCGGCGTGGTCGGTATTGGCGGATTGGGCCACATGGGTGTGAAGTTTGCTCATGCGCTCGGCGCGCACACGGTTGTCTTCACCACCTCGCTCAGCAAAAAAGATGACGCGCTTCGCCTGGGAGCCGATGAAGTCGTTCTCTCCCGCAACGCTGATGAGATGCAAAAGCACGCCGGCAGCTTCGACTTCATCCTCGATGCCGTCGCCGCTGATCACGACATCAACGCCTACATCAATTTGCTCACCATCGACGGCAACATCACGCTGGTCGGCGCACCGGAGAAACCTTTGCCGGTTTCCGCCTTCGCCCTGATCATGGGCCGCCGCAGCCTTTCTGGATCGCCCATCGGCGGCATCGCAGAAACCCAGCAGATGCTCGACTTCTGCGGTCAGCACAACATCACCGCCGACGTCGAAGTCATTCCCATCCAGAAAGTCAACGAAGCCTACGAGAGAATGTTGAAGTCTGACGTGAAGTACCGTTTCTCCATCGACATGGCTTCTCTCAAATCCGAGTAAAGGGAGCAATTATGGCAAGCAAAACACATCCAACCGGAGCAGAAAAAGCCATTGGCAGCTTCTCCCCCAAGCTCGTGAGCCTCACCGACGATGTTCTCTTCGGCGATGTCTGGGAGAGAAGCGCGCTTTCCAAGCGTGATCGCAGCCTGGCTACAATTACCGCATTGATCGCTCTCCGCGCATCGGAACAACTTCCCTTTCACCTGAAGAAAGGTGTCGAGAATGGCCTGAAGCAAGAAGAAATCGTAGAGCTCATCACGCACATGGCCTTCTACTCAGGATGGCCAAGCGCCATGACGGCAATCGCTGTTGCGAAAAAAGTCTTCGAAGAAAACAAGCAGTAGGAGACGCAATGCAAAAACGCAAGCTCGGCAACAGCAATCTGGAAGTATCGGCCATCGGCCTGGGCTGCATGAGGATGAGCGAAGGCCATGGCCCGGTTGCAGGTACCAGGGAAGAGATGATTGCGGTGATGCGCGGCGCGGTTGAGCGCGGCGTAACCCTCTTCGATACCGCCCAGGTATATGGTCCGTTCGTCAATGAAGAGGTAGTGGGCGAAGGGCTTGCTCCGGTGCGCGACCAAGTGGTCATCGCCACCAAATTCGGCTTCTCTCGCACTCCGCACGGCAGGCCCGATCCCGGCGTCGACAGTCGCCCCGCCTACATCAAGGAAAGCGTCGAGGGTTCGCTGAGAAGGCTCCGCGTCGACACCATCGATCTTCTCTACCAGCACCGCGTCGACCCCGAGGTGCCGATTGAAGATGTCGCCGGAGCGGTGAAGGACCTGATCCAGCAGGGCAAGGTCCGCCACTTCGGCCTCTCCGAAGCCGCTGCAAACACCATCCGCCGCGCCCACGCCGTCCAGCCGGTCACTGCCGTTCAGAATGAGTACTCAATCTGGTGGAGACGCCCTGAAGAGGAAGTGCTACCCACCCTCGAGGAACTCGGCATCGGCCTCGTTTCCTACAGTCCGCTCGGCAGGGGCTTTCTCGCCGGGTCAATCAACGAAAACACTCAGTTTCACAAGGAAGATAACCGCAGCAGTCTCCCGCGCTTCGCCCCGAAAGCGCTCAAGGCAAATCTCGCTCTGGTCGAGCTCCTTCAAGCCTTCGCGGCCGGCAAGGGTGCAACCATCGCTCAGCTCGCCCTCGCCTGGGTGCTTGCGCAGAAGCCCTGGATCGTTCCCATCCCCGGCACCACCAAACTGAAGCGGGTCGAAGAGAACATTGGCGCGCTTGCCCTCGACCTTTCCTCTGACGACCTCCGTGAGATCGACCGCATCACCTCACAAGTTACCGTGCAAGGGGGCCGGTATCCCGAGCAGGTTGAGCAGATGACCAATCGCTGAGAGCCGCCAACCGTCTCTCAAGAAAAGGAGAAACATGCAAAAACGCAAACTGGGAAAAAGTAATCTGGAAGTCTCTGCTCTTGGCCTGGGCTGCATGGGCCTGAGCTTCGGGCTTGGCCCGGCAACGGAAAAGCAGCAGGCAATCTCACTGATCCGCGCCGCCGTTGAGCGCGGCGTCACATTCTTCGATACCGCCGAAGTCTACGGCCCGTTTCTCAATGAGGAAATTGTCGGTGAAGCTCTCGCTCCGTTTCGCGGAAAGGTAGTAATCGCGACGAAGTTCGGGTTTGAAGCCAACCCCGATGACGGCGGCAAATGGAACGCTCTCAATAGCCGGCCAGAGCACATAAAGAAAGTTGCAGAAGAATCGCTCAAGCGCCTGAAGATTGATGCCATCGATCTGTTCTACCAACATCGCGTCGACCTGAATGTTCCCATCGAGGATGTTGCGGGTGCTGTGAAAGACCTGATTCAAGCGGGAAAAGTGAAGCATCTCGGCCTCTCTGAAGCTGCCGCTAAAACCATCCGCCGCGCCCACGCGGTTCAGCCCGTCACTGCGCTCCAGAGCGAGTACTCACTTTTTTGGCGAGAGCCTGAAGAGACGGTGATGCCCACCCTTGAAGAGCTTGGGATTGGCTTTGTTCCCTTCAGCCCGCTCGGCAAAGGCTTCCTCACAGGCAAGATCAACGCGGATACAAAGTTCGACAGCACGGATTTCCGCAATATCGTTCCGCGGTTCACTCCGGAGAATCGCAAAGCGAATCAGGCATTGGTCGATATGGTCAGTTCATTCGCAGCACAGAAGAAGGCAACTCCTGCGCAAATCGCGCTCGCCTGGCTCCTTGCGAAGAAACCTTGGATCGTTCCGATTCCGGGCACAACGAAGCTGACTCGACTGGAAGAAAATCTCGGAGCAACACAAGTTCAGCTGACCGCTGAAGATATCCGTGATCTCGAAGACGCCTCCTCGAAAATCAAGCTGGAAGGCGCTCGTTATCCAGCGTCCCATGCAACGCTGGTGGGCCGGTAAGCGGCGGACAGCGCGGTCATGACCACCGCTGAGGCTCTGTCCCTGCTCACCGCAAAGACAGAGCCTCACTCAGAAGTTGAAAGGAATGAAATGAGCAAGAAAGTTCTGATTCTTTCTTCGAGTCCCAGAAAAAAAGGAAACTCGAATACTTTATGTGACCGGTTTATGGAAGGCGCAATCGAAGCCAGCCACGAGGTTGAAAAAGTCGTCCTGGCGGAAAAGAAAATCAACTACTGCACGGGCTGTTATGCCTGCAAAAAGACTGGGCGATGCGCCCAGAAAGATGATATGGCGCAGATTCTCGACAGCATGATTGCGGCTGACGTCATCGTTCTGGCCACGCCCGTCTACTTCTACACCATGTGCGCACAGATGAAGACCGCGATTGACCGCACCGTTGCGAAATACACCAAGATCACCGATAAGCAGTTCTATTTCATCGTGACTGCGGCGGACAGCAACAAGGCAGCTCTGGAGCGGACCATCGAGGGTTTCCGGGGATTCACTTCCTGTCTGCCAGGAGCAAAGGAAAAGGGCGTCGTTTATGGCGCAGGCGCATGGGAGATAGGGGACATCCTCACAAACCGCGCCATGAAGCAAGCATATGAAATGGGCAAGGCGCTGTAGGCGCGAGAGAAGGAAATCCAAAGCTGGAGATCAAGCAATTCAGATCCGTTCCTTCGCGCCGCACTGCCTTGAGCAAACCGCCCAACCCGTTCATCGATTATCCTGATATTTGCAGCCTGACGCACAATCGGAGCGCTCTTCACCCAGCAGCCTGGCCGTGGCCGCTGTCACTCTCTGCGGAGTGTGCGCATTCCTTGAGCTCTACATCACGCAGCCGTTGCTGCCGCTGCTCACTCACCTTTTCCATGCTTCCAAAACCGGCGTCGCGCTCACCGTTTCCGCCGGAACGCTGGGCGCGGCAGTCACCGCTCCCATCGTCGGCGCGCTCACTGAGCGGCTGCCCCGCAAGCGTGTCATCGTCGCCTGGATGATCGCCATCGCCGTGCCCACGCTGTTCGCCGCGACTTCAACTTCACTGGCCCAGCTCATCTTCTGGCGCTTTCTTCAGGGCATCGCGGTGCCCGGAATCGTCGCCGTGGTGGTCACCTACATCGGCGAAGAGTGGCCGCCCAACCGCGTCGCCTTCATCATGAGCTTCTACATCAGCGGAACCGCGCTCGGCGGTTTTCTCAGTCGCTACCTCGCCGGAATTCTTGCCGACTGGTTCAATTGGCGTGTGAGCTTTCTCGTGCTCGGGGCGGTCGCTCTGGTCGGAGCCGCAGCCGTGTACGCATGGCTTCCTCATGGATGCCGCCGGCAGCCGCAGGCGCTCGCAGGCGCGCGGCCTCCATTCCTCACACAAGTGCGCGATCTGTTTCGACATCGCCGCCTTGTAGCCACATACGCCGTCGGCTTCGACGTTCTCTTCACGTTGGTGGCCGTGTTCACATGGATCACCTTCCACCTGAGCGCCGCGCCCTACAGCCTGTCAACGGCCGCCATCAGCTCGCTGTTTTTCGTTTACCTGATCGGCCTTGTGGTCACGCCCACTGCCGGCTACATCATCACTCGCGTGGGATTGCGCGCGGGCATCAGTGGCGCAATTGTCTGCACCATGGCCGGCGCGCTGATTACTTTGGCGCATTCACTGCCCATCATCATCCTCGGCCTCGCAATGGTTTCCACCGGCACCTTCATCGCACAAACCGCCGCGCAGAGCCATCTGCGCGTGGCCGCACCGGCCGAGTCGCGCGTCACCGCTGCCGGTGTTTACCTCACCTGTTATTACGCCGGAGGCACCGCCGCAGGAGTCCTCCCCGGAGCATTCTGGTCGCTGGGCAAATGGCCGGCTTGCGTGGCCTTCGTCCTCGCCATGCAGGTTGTGGCGCTGGCCATCGCGCTGGTCGGGTGGCGCAGACCCAAAGACGGCGCGGACGCGGACCTCACTCATGCGGCAGGCCCGCATTTTGCCACCGGAGATTGATGAACCCCAACGGCGACCACGCGAATCTAAGTACCTAGCAAGCTCAAACTGAGTGCCTCCAGTATTTTTTTGCAGCGAGACTCTCGCGCAGCATCATCTTTAGTTAGCCGCGCTTCCCCGGCAAGCAAATGTTCGAACTGAAAAGTCTGAACCAGCAGACAGGAGTAGTTCTTGTCCGATTTTCCGCCCCCATCACCAGGCCAGTCCGGCGCGCCGGCAACTTCCGGGACTATGGAGATTCACCAGCCCGGTCCCGGCGCGCTCTGGAAACCCCGAGTGAATCCGTGGGTTGTTGCCGCGTGCGTGGCGCTGGCCGCATTCATGGAGAATCTCGACACCTCCATCGCCAACGTAGCCCTGCCTCACATCGCCGGATCGCTGGGTGCCAGCACCGACGAAGCAACCTGGGTGCTCACCAGCTACCTGCTCTCGAACGCCATCGTGCTGCCCATGGGCGGATGGATTTCGAGCGTGATGGGCCGGCGAAACTTCTTTCTGCTGTGCATCATAATTTTTACCGTCTCCAGTTTTCTCTGCGGCGCAGCGCCCTCCCTGCCCATGCTGCTGGTCTTTCGCGTCATTCAAGGCATTGGCGGCGGTGGAATGCAGCCCATGGCTCAGGCCATCATGGCTGACAGCTTCGAGCCGCAAAAGCGCGGCCAGGCCTTTGCTCTCTACGGACTGGTTGCCGTTCTCGCGCCATCCATCGGCCCCACCTTGGGCGGCTGGATTACCGACAATTTCACTTGGCGCTGGATTTTCTTCATCAACATCCCGGTGGGCATACTGGCTTTCTTTCTGGTCTCGCGGCTTGTGGAAGATCCGCCATGGATCAAGGCCGACCGCTCCCGCCTTCGGCAAATGGACTACCTGGGTTTCGGCTTCCTCGCCATCGCCATGGGCGGCATGCAGATCATGCTCGACAAGGGCGAAGAAAATGCCTGGTTCGCCTCCAGCTTCATTCGCTTCTTTGCTGTGCTGTTCGTCGGCGGCATGATCGCGCTGATTTGGTGGGAGTGGCGTCACAAGAATCCGCTCATCAACATCAAGCTTTTCCGCTACAAAAATTTCGCCATCTGCTGTTTTCTGATGATGCTGGTGGGCGGCGTGCTGAACGCCAACACCGTGCTGCAACCGCAGTTCACGCAACAGCTGCTGGGCTGGACCGCAACCACCGCCGGCATGGCGCTGACCGCGGGCGGCGTCGCGCTGCTGTTTGTGATGCCCATGGCAGGCTACGCCACCGGCAAGGTGGCCGCGCGATGGCTGGCGATGACCGGCTTCACGCTCTTTGTGATTACCTTCCGCATCGCGGCCAATGTGACCACTCTCGATATGTCGTTCCCGCTCGCGTCCTGGCTGCGCGTCATTCAAATGATGCCCATCCCCTTCTGCTTCATCTCCATCACCACTGCCGCCTATGTGGGCTTACCCAAGGAGCAGAGCAACCAGGTCGCAGGACTCATCAACTTCGCGCGCAACATCGGCGGCAGCATCCTAATCGCCGTCACCAACTCCCAGGTGACTCGGCGCACCATGTGGCATCAGCAGCATCTGCAAAACGCCATGACCTCGGCCTCCAGCGCCTTCCAGCAGCATGTGCAGACGCTCACCGGCTTTCTCGGTTCGAGTTTCGGCGCGCCCAACGGAAAAGCCATGGCGCTGGCAAATATCTATAGCCAGCTCAATCGTCAGGCGCAGGTGCAAGGCTACCAGGACGTCTACATGGAGTTATCGTGGATGTCGGTGGGCCTTGTTGTTCTCGCCTTCATGCTGAGCAGGAACAAGCCGGGCGCGGGCGCCAAAGATGAAGCTGCGCCAATGCACTGAGCAACCCGCCCGCTTGCTTTAAACTTGAAGCAGGCATCGTAGCTTCACTCAATTTCCCGGCGAGAACACAGACCGGAGTTGCGCTTAAGGAGATTCCCCAATGGCACTGATGAAGACATCCAATCCGGCGCTGGGCGAGGATACGTTTCGCAATCTTTCCGGCGCGCGGTATGGCGGCGTGATTGACGAAACCACCCGCATGACGCTGAACGGCACCGTGAACAAAACCGGCATCCTGTTGCTCTGCGCCATCGCGACCGCAACCTGGACATGGCATCTCTTTCTTCCCGAGCAGGATATGTCTGCCGTTGCGCCGCTGATGATCGTTGGCGGCATTGGCGGATTCATCATGGCCATGGTCACCGTCTTCAAAAAAGAATGGTCACCGGTCACCGCGCCCATCTACGCGCTACTCGAAGGCCTTGTGCTCGGCGGCCTCTCGGCGCTGCTCAACCTTCGCTATCCCGGCATTGCCATGCAAGCCGTGGCGCTCACCTTCGGAACGCTCTTCGTGCTACTGCTCGCCTATCGCTCAGGACTGATTCAGGTAACCGCAAAATTTCGCCTGGGCGTAATCGCTGCCACCGGCGGCATCATGGTCTTTTACCTTCTTCAAATGCTGCTGGGATTCTTCGGCGTCCAATTCACTTCCATCAACGGCTCCGGGTTTATCGGCATCGGCTTCAGCCTGATCGTCGTCGCGGTCGCCGCTCTCAACCTTGTCCTCGATTTCGATTTCATTGAGAGAGGCGTGCAATACGGCGCTCCCAAATATATGGAATGGTACGGCGCCTTCGGAATCATGGTCACGCTGGTATGGCTCTATCTCGAAATCCTTCGTCTGCTCTCCAAATTGCGCAGCAGAAACTAATTATCGATATAGCGCGGGTGCCCCATCCATCGCACTTTTTGCGATGGGTGGGAAGCAAGATACTCACATTCGAAACCTCCAAAAACTAAGACGCCAGAGACCGAAGTCTCTGGCGTCTTATTATGGCAAACTCTAAGGTTACCCAGACCATACATCGTCCCATTCAGCCCTGCGATCAGGCTCCGAGTCTCCTCGAATCCTGCCTCTTCAGGCCTTGCCGGCGATGGATCTTCGAGTTGCCTCGAATCTCGCATCCTTCGGCGCTACCGGCGGTGAAGCTCCGAGTCGCCCCTGAGCCTGCTCCTCCAATAACGCCTTCCGATGAGTTCCCGGGTTGCCCCGTTCCCTGCATCTTCCGGCCGTGCCGGCGATGGGATTCAAGTCGCCTTGAATCTCGCATCCTTCAGCAGCATCGGCGCTGAAGCTCCGGGTTGCCCCGGGTCTCCGCTCTTCCAGTGCCGCCTTCCGATGAGGCTTCGGGTTGCCCCGAATCCTGCATCTTCCGGCCTCGCCGGCGGTGGAGTCTCGAGTTGCCTCTTGACTCGCATCCTTCAGCGGCATCGGCGGCAGATATCCGGGTTGCCCCGGATCCACGCTCCTCCAGTGCCGCCTTCTGATGAGGCTCCGGGTTGCCCCGAACCCTGCATCTTCCGGCTCTGCCGATGGTGAATCTCCGGGTTGCCCCGAAGCTTCGCTCCTTCGGCGCCGGTGAATGGATCTCCGGGTTTCCCCGAATCTCGCACCCTCCGGCTTTGCCGCCCATGCGTCTTCGAGTTGCCTCGAATCCTGCACCTGCGGCTGGGTCGATGATGACTCCCCGGAAGGTCTCGAACTTTGCATCCCCGACCGAAGCCGCGGATGAATCTTCGTGCCCAACCGGGTCTTGCACATTCCCGCCAAACCCTGGATGCTTTCTTAATCTCATTTCGGCCACCACCACCGTCACCGGCTATGGCTTGCCGAGTTCAACCAATTTCGCATCGTCTACCTGGCTGGAACTGCGTTCCCAATTCCCTACAGGGTCACCAACTGGATGGAGAGTAGGATGGATCAATCTGTGGAAGCAAGTGCAAAAAACGGATTAATCTGTGGATTTCACCAGTCTTGGTGCACTAATCGAAGAAGGCAGAATTTATTGAACAACTATCAGTGCAAAAAGCCAAAATTCCTGTATCGAATTGCTCAGTTTCCAGGCTCCAGAGGCCAGGAATTCCTCCCCAACGCCTTTCTCAAACACAGCCAGCCCTTGACTTTATACTGAAAGACACAATGAGCACGTTTCTACCCATAGACGAACAGATGGATCTGCTTCAGAAGGGCGCGGCGGAGATCATCCGCTCGAGCGACCTTCGCGAACGCCTCGAAGAGAGCCGCAAAACCGGACGCCCGCTGCGCATCAAGGCCGGCTTTGACCCCACCGCGCCCGACCTGCACCTCGGCCATACCGTCCTGATGCGCAAGCTCGCCCACTTTCAGCAGCTCGGCCACACCGTCATCTTTCTCGTGGGCGACTTCACCTCGCTCATCGGCGACCCCACCGGCCGCAACGTCACCCGCAAGCCGCTGACGCGGGAACAAATAGACGCCAACGCCGAGACCTACAAAGAGCAGGTCTTCAAAATTCTCGACGAAAAACTCACCGAGGTGCGTTACAACTCCGAGTGGCTCGGCAAGCTCGGCTATGAAGACACCATCCGTCTCACGGCGCATTTCACTGTCTCGCAGATGCTGGAGCGCGACGACTTCAGCAAGCGCTTCCAGGCCGAGCAGCCCATCAGCCTCCACGAGCTGCTCTATCCGGTCATGCAGGGCTACGACTCGGTCTGCCTGGAGTGCGATGTCGAGCTGGGCGGGACGGACCAGAAGTTCAACCTGCTCTGCGGACGCGAGCTGCAGCGACAATACGGCCAGAAGCCGCAGATCGTGCTGATGACGCCCATCTTGGAAGGCTTGGACGGCGTACAGAAAATGTCCAAGTCGCTCGGCAACGCCATCGGCATCAACGAGCCGCCCGCCGAGATGTACGGCAAGCTCATGTCCATCTCGGACGAGCTGATGTGGAAGTACTGGGTGCTTCTCACTGACCTGAAACAATCCGAAGTGGACGCGCTCCAGGCTGAAGTCTCTGCCGGCAAGCTGCATCCCATGGAAGTAAAGAAGCGCCTCGCCCGCACCATCACCTCCGGCTTCCACGGCGAAGCCGCGGCACTTGGTGCCGACGAAAACTGGGCGAAGATGTTCCAGCAAAAAGGCGAGAGCGAAGACCTGGAAGAAGTTTCCGTGGCCTATGCCGACGTGGCCGGACCGGAACCAAACCAGATTCGCTTGCCGAAATTGCTGGTTCAAATGGGCCTGGCCGCCAGCGGTGCCGAAGCCAACCGCAAGATCGCCGAAAAGGCCGTCAAGCTCGACGGCGAAACAGCGGAAAATGCGTTGATTTCTTTGCCCGCACTGCCCGCACAAATCTCCGTCCGCCTGGGCAAGCGTGCTAAGGTTGCCGTGATCGCATAGCACAAGTTTCAGCAGCGTGTTTTGTATCAGGGCACGACTTTAGTCGTGCCGTAAATGCGACAAAATGATCGCGGGCTGAAGTGTCTGCGTGAGAACGCCCGCGGTTCCGACTGAGTGGGGTGTTCCGGTTAAGGTTTTCCGGCAGGCGGTTGTTTTTTTGGTGGCGCGCCGGGGCGAGTTTGCTGTTTTCGGTTGCGGCTC
>Ga0187847_10001149_pt1 | contig 25179 bp, 15 predicted proteins | sample June2016WEW_4_10_FD_132458 | JGI IMG/M metagenome (GOLD analysis project Ga0187847, IMG submission 132458) | Peatland microbial communities from SPRUCE experiment site at the Marcell Experimental Forest, Minnesota, USA - June2016WEW_4_10 | ecosystem: Environmental > Terrestrial > Soil >...
ACCACCTCCGGCCCAATTCTCAACACTCCCTCCGTCGCCGGTCCGAGCGCAGATCTAACTTCCGTTCCGCTCTTCCTTGCCGCGTGGCTATTTGCCGCCGGAATCACCGTCGCTAACTGGCTTTGGCTGCGTCCAAGCCTTGTTCTCATAGCGCTGGCGCTCGTCGCCGCGCTCTGTGTCCTCGCAGCGTTTCGCGCCCAACGCATAGCCTGGCTGCCGGTGTCTGTTCTCTGGCTCCTCCTCGGCGCCTGGTGCGCCTGGCTCGAACCCCATCCAGCCCCCGCACCCGCCCTCGCCTCGCTTTCCAATGGCCTGCTCCGCTCCGTCGAAGGAACCATCGTCGATGCCGGTCCCGTACGCGGCGAAATCGAGCAAAACCTTCCCAACGAGGATCCCGCCCAGGCCGCCGACGCGGAAGCCGCCCCGCGCCCCGCGCAACGCATCGACCTGCGCGTCTCCACCCTTGAAATCATCACCGACACCGCCGATTTTCAGACGCCCGTTTCCGGCAATGTCCGCCTCACCATCCGCTGGCCCGCATCCAATCCAGCCCAACCCGCCCCGCAACCCTTCCAGTGCGGCGCCCGGTTCCGCGCCGTCGTCCGCCTGCTCCAACCAGAGGTCTATCGCGATCCCGGGGTATGGAGCCGCGAGGATTTTCTCCTCAGCCAGGGCATCACTTCCACCGCAACCCTCAACATCGAACGCGTAGAAAAAGTCAGTGATGCGTCCATCGCGGAATCAACTCCGGGTGCACCATCCATTCCACATTTTTTGTGGAATGACTGGAAAGCCGCCTCGCCCACTCTGCGCGATCCTCAACTCCTCTCCTGTCGCATCAGTTCGCTCCAACACGCCGCCAGCGCACGCATCCTCGCCCTCCCCGCCGCCATGCGTGGCCTGCCCGCGCCCCTCCGCCTCACCCCCGACGACGCAGTCATGCTTGCCGCCATGGTCACCGGCGACCGCACCTACCTCACCCACTCCCTGCGCGTCGGCTTTGAGCGCACTGGCTCCTTTCACATGCTGGTGGTCTCCGGTTTTCACCTCGCTTTCGTCGCCGGATGCATCTTCTGGCTCGCACACCGCCTGCGCATGCCCCGCGTCCCAGCTACCTTCCTCACCATCCTTGCCTCCTTCGCCTACGCGCTCTTCACCGGCTTCGCCACGCCCGTCCAGCGGTCCCTCTGGATGGTGACCCTCTACCTGCTCGGTCGCCTCCTTTATCGCAACCGCAGCCCCCTCAACACCATTGGATTTGCCGCCCTCTGCCTGCTCGCCGTCAGCCCCCGCAGCCTCTTCGATGGCAGCTTCCAAATGACGTTGCTTGCGGTCGTCGCCATCGCCGGCGTCGCCGCGCCGCTCCTCAAAAGCACCATCCATCCTTATCTCACCGCTACGCGCGATCTACGCCTCATCGCTATCGACAACAAGCTCGCGCCGCCGCTGGCCCAGTTCCGCGTTATCCTGCGCCTCTTCGCCTCGGCCCTCCAACGGGCAGCCGGCGCCTCCGTCGCCTGGCGCATTTTTCCAGCCTCAATCCGCTTCGCTTTCCGCCTTGTTGAGTTGCTCGTCGTCTCCGTCGTAGTCGAACTCGCCATGACCCTGCCCATGGCCCTCTACTTCCACCGCATCACCCTCTTGGCCCTTCCCGTCAATCTCTGCATCTTCCCCCTGCTGCTCATCCTCATGCCCGCCGCGCTCGTCACCCTGCTGGCGCTGCTCATCTGGCCCGCCGCCGCTGTCGTTCCCGCCGCGCTGGTAGCTCTTCCCCTCCACATCGGAGTCGGCCTCGTTCATCTCTTCGGCTCATTCGCATTTGGCGATGCGCGCATCCCCGCCCCGCTCCTCGCACAATCCGCCGGCTTCCTTCTCCTGCTGGCCGCATCCATCGTCTTCGCTCACCGAACCCTCGTCCCCAAAAAACCGCCGGGGATCCCATCCAGTTCAAACTTGGGTTCCCGAACCAGCCTGGGCCCCCCACACATTCCCCGCTTTTTGCGGAATGCGTGGGGCGCAGTCCGCTTCCTGCTCTCCAGAATCGGAAGAATCCTCCAACCCCGCCAAGTCGCCTGGGCCGCCCTCATCCTCGCCGCAGTAGTAGTAATCCTCCCTCGACCCATCGACCATCCCCATAATGCCCTCCTTGTCGAAGCCATCGACGTCGGCCAGGGCGACTCCATCCTCCTCATCACGCCCGACGGCAAAACGCTCCTCGTCGACGGCGGCGGCTTCGGCGGTGGTCCGCATCAGGCCCCGCAGGATTTCGACATCGGCGAAGAGGTCGTCTCGGAAGTCCTCTGGTCCCGCGGCATCCGTCATCTCGATGCGGTCGCCCTCACCCATGCCCACTCCGACCACATGGGCGGCCTGCCTGCCGTCCTGCGCAACTTCCATCCCGCTGAACTATGGGTGGGCCACAATCCCCGCTACGGCCCCTACAACGCGCTTCTCGACGAAGCCGCCTCTCTTCACGTCCGCGTCCGCGCCTTCCACGCCGGCGACGCGCTCTCCTTCGGTGCAACCCAGGTCGCTGTCCTCGCGCCCTTCGCCAATTACCAGCCCGGCCCCACGCCCACCAACAACGATTCGCTCGTCCTTCACATGGCCTACGGCGCAACCTCCGTCATGCTCGAAGGCGATGCCGAAGCGCCCGTCGAAAATGCAATGCTCGCCGAGTCAGGTCTTCAGAGCACGTTGCTCAAAGTCGGTCATCACGGCAGCCTCACTTCCACCCGACCCGCATTCCTCGCCCGCGTCGCCCCGCAGTGGGCCGTCGTCTCCTGCGGTCTCCGCAATCGCTACGGCCATCCCCGCCCGGAAGTGCTCAAGGAACTCGAGGCCGCCCACGTCCGCACCTTCAGCACCGACCTCAATGGCGCCGTCACCTTCCACCTCGACGGCAAAACCATCACACCTCATTGAATTTCTGGTGAATTCAATCCCTGACTCCGCAGATTCCCTCATCCTTTCAGCCGCGAAGATCATCCTGTAAGAGCCGTCCATGCGCGAACCGATTACCAGTTGTGTGCCAAATCGCACGCCCAGTCAGAAGGAAAAAGCCATGCCCCTCACAAAACTTGATCCCGTCGCCGCCTTCATCGTCATCGACCTTCAAAAAGGTATCGTTGGCCTTCCCACCGCGCACCCAACTGCCGAAATCGTCGAGCGCTCCGCCCGCCTTGCGCGTGCATTCCGCGAGCGCAGCCTCCCTGTAGTTCTGGTCAACGTCACCGGCAGAGCATCCGGCCGCACCAGCTTCAACCGGCCCATGCCCCCGTTCCCGCCCGATTGGACCGAGCTGGTCCCCGAGCTCGACCCGCAACCCAGCGATCTGCTCATCAGCAAGCAGCGCGTCGGTGCTTTTATCGGCACATCACTTGACGAGGGCCTGCGCCGCCGCGGAGTGACCCAGGTCTTTCTGGCCGGTGTCGCCACCAGTGCCGGCGTCGAAGCCACGGCACGCAGCGCATACGACCACGGATACAATGTTGTCCTTGTGGTGGATGCAATGACCGACATGGACCCGGATGCCCATCGCTACAGCGTCGAGAAGACATTTCCGCGCCTCGGCGAAATTGACATCACGGAAAACGTCCTGAAGCACTTGAACGAGTCTGCGTCTCAATAAGCCGCAGAATCGCCTCCTCTTCAGTGCTCGCGAATGGCCGTCACCGGATCGGTGCGCATCGCCTTCAATGCCGGAAGCCAGCAAGCTCCAACCGCAATAATCAACAACACCGCAGTCACAGCGACAACCGTCAAAGGGTCCATGGCCGAAACACCAAACAGCAGCCCGCGCACCAGCCGTGTCAGCATCAGCGAAATGGATAGCCCCAGCACCAGACCCAAAGCCGCCAGCCGCAATCCCTGGTACAAGACCAGCCTCAGTACCTTCGAACTGGACGCGCCAAGCGCGATCCGGATGCCAATCTCGTGTGTCCGCAGTTGAGTCCGGTAAGCCATCACTCCGTAAATGCCTGAAGCCGCCAGAACCAGCGCCAGCAATCCAAAGGCGCCCGCGAATGTAGCCTCAATCATCGGAAACATATTTGCGATCCGCGTGCTTTCCTCCAGCGTGAGCACATCGTAGACCGCAAGCCTGCCGTCCGTTTCGTGTACCGCCTGTTCAACCTGCGGTGCCAACAGTTGCGGATCGCCCTTGGTGCGCACGTGAAAGATCGTCTGTGGCCCGGAGAATTGAAAATACGAAAGATAAACCACTGGCTCCGGCGACTCATTCATGCTTTGATGTTTTGAGTTCTTCGCAATGCCCACAACGGTAAACATTTTGTCGTAGAGCCGCATTCGCTTTCCCACGGCGAATTGCCCCGGCCAGAAGCGCTTCGCCATCGTCTCATCCACAATTGCCACCAGGGGAAAACCTTCACCATCCTGCGGCGTAAACTCCCGCCCCTGCAGCAGCGGAATCTTCATGGTCTGAAAATACTCTGGGCTGACAGATGCGTTGCGCACTTCGGTCGACTCATGCGGCTTCGGCACATACCCCTCGGGAAAGGCGTCCACCGATCCGCGCGTCAAGCTGAGCGGCACCCAGTCCGACACGGCCGCGGATTCAACACCAGGCAGCACTTCCAACTTCGCAATCATCTTGCGGTCGAATGTCCTGCTGTCGGCCCACGAATAGTTTGCTGACTGAAGATCGACCGAAGCCAGCAGAACATGGCTTCGGTCAAAGCCCGTATCACCTTCGCTCACATTCCTGAGTGTCCGCAGGAACAGCCCCGCCGTCACCATCAGGATCAGAGACAATGCCACCTGCGCCACCACAAGCCCGCTGAGCAGAAACTGGTTGCTCCGGCCGGAAGTCACGCTGCCCGCTTCGTCCTTCAATACCTCTGCCGGGGAAACGCCAGACGATCTCCATGCCGGCATAGCCCCGCAGAGAATGCTGGCCAGAACAGAAAGAACCATCATCGCCAAAATGACGCGTGCGTCAAGATATCCGTTGATCGCAAGCGGGCTGCTGCTCGGCGGGATAAACCGCGCCATGGTTTTTGATGTCCAAACCGTAAGCAGAACGGCCAAAACGCCCCCACCCAGCGACAGATACAGACCCTCTAGAATCATCTGACGCATCAGTTGAACCCGGTTAGCGCCGAGTGACTGCCGGATAGCAATCTCACGCCTTCTTGCAACAAAGCGCACCAGCATCAGTGTCGCCACGTTCGCGCACGTCAGCAAAAGCACAACGCCCGCAATCGCCAAGAGAATCGGAAGCGAAGGCGCAAGGTAGATGTTGGCGCCAAAGGGCGAACGCCACAGCGGGTCCAGATAGATCGAATTGACGCCCGCGTGGTCGTTCGGATAGTCGGCAACCAGTCGCTGCATCAGCAGTTCCAGGTCCTGTCCGGCGCGGGCTCGGTTGACGCCGGGGCGCAGTCTGCCCGTCACGTTGAGCCAAGGCCTGCCCCGCCCTTCAATCTGCCAGTTGTCGCCGGTTTGTCGAATCGGCGAAAGAGGCACCCAGGCATCGGCGCGAACGCCGGTCATGCATCCAATGAATCCCTCCGGCGCGACCCCGATCACGGTGAGCGAATGCTGGTTGATCTCAACAGACTTCCCAACAATCTCCGGGTCGGCGTCAAAGCGTGTTTGCCACAGCGTGTAGCCGAGAACAAGGTATGGGGAGCCTCCCTCGCTCGCCTCTTCATCAGGACGGAAGAACCGTCCCCGGTAGGGCTTGATACCCAGCACGTCAAAGTAGTTCGCCGAAGCGTTGGCCGCGTTGATCCGCTGTGGCGTGTTGCCGCCAGTCAGCGTCACCCAGTCAGCGTGGTATGCCAGGATGCCGCTAAAGGTGTGATTCCCATCCCGCAGGTCGCGATAATCCGGGTAGGAAAATGGCGGCGATGGCGACTTATTCCATGCCCCGCGCATCACCGTGACAAGTTCTCCCGTATCCCGCGCGCCAGGAACCGGGTGCAACAGTGTGCCGTTGATCCAACTGAAGATAGTTCCAGTCGCGCAGATGCCGAGCGCGAGCATCGAAACCGCCGCCATCGTAAACCAGGGACTCTTGCGAAGTTGCCGCAACGCGAATCGTGCATCCCGGAGCAGTGCAGTCATAAAGACGCCTCCAGATTATTTCGCCGGATTGGAGCTTATTTAAATAGGATAGTGCATTTCAAGAGCCAATCGCATGGCGCTCATATCATGTTGAAAATATATGTACTTGTCTTCTATTATCCGACCATTTCAGTCTTTCTTTTCATGTCCGGTTGTGCGCGGAAGTGACCGGATCCGGACACCCGTTGTATTTGTCCCAACCCCCTTCGCCAACCTGCGAGCGTGCTCCCGCTCGATCAGCGCCATCAAGCCCTCGCGGACCAGTGCCGATTTCTCGACAACTCCCGTCAGCTCCTGGGCAATCTGCACCAGATCGTCGTCGAGTACAAGCATTGTCCTTACAGAGCCTCTATCCATCGATCAATACCTCCATTTGAATCCCGTAGTTCCACGCCCACATCAGAACCGCACCCGCATTCCTACCTGCAACTGCCTTTCCCGGTAGAAGTCCGTCGCATTCACATTCAGCGGCTGTCCAAACGCTGGCGATGTCAGCCCGGTTGTCAGGCTGGTCTTCAGCCCGGTCAGGAAATCCAGTTCCGGGAGCTTCGATGACGACCCCGGCGCGCTCGACGGGATGCCGGAATCGATTATGTATCCCGTCGTCTCCAGCTCCGTCACGTTCTGGTGGTTGAACAGGTTGAAACTCTCCACAAGGAATTCCAGTCTCCGCGCCTCCCCCAGGTCGAAGCTCTTGCCCAAACGCATGTCCGCCTTCCCGGTTCCCGGATATCGGTACGTGTCCCGCCCAATGTTGTAAACAACGTTGTCGCTGCCCACCCCAAATACCCGGCCGTCCCCGCCCGATCCGTTCATCCCGGGCGCCAGCCCCACAATCGCTGTGCCGTTGCTCGTAAACTCTTCCGCCAGCGACCCACCCGTGCGCATCGTGTAAGGTAATCCGCTGTGGAGCTGCCCCGTCCCCGACAGCATCCAGCCATTCCCCAGCCTGCCCGCCAGCTTGTGCAGCTTCCATGGCGGCTCAAAAGTCACCATCGCTCCTGCCGAATGCCGCATGTCCAGGCTGCTGGTTCCGTACTCCTGGCTGAAGTCCGAGCCTTGGCTCAGACTGTCCGGGAACAACGGGCTCTCTCCCGGATTCCAGTCCATCGCGTGCGAGTAGGTATAGTGCGCGTGAAAGCTCAGTCCTCGCCGCCCGGAGCGAACCAGCTTCACCATAACCGCCTCATACGTCGAGTTCGCCTTGCTCGTCATCTCATCGATTCCCTGGTAGTCCGGGCACAGCCATCCTGGAACCGCATTTGCCGGCTGGTAGTAAGGGCAATTCCCATCGCTTGTCGGCCACGAGGCATAAAACGGGACCGTGATCTGCGCTGCCTTGATCGGTCCCTGTCCAGTGTGGCCGCACTGCGTGTTGTTCGGGCCCGTCGGTACTTCATCGCACACGTTGTATGTCACCGTCTGTTCCGCCCCCGGCTGCGCCAGGTTGGCATCAATCGCAACCGGCAGCCGCCGTCCCAGGCTCACCATCGCGCTCGCCGTTACCTCGATGTGTCCCGGCAGGCTCTCTTCCACCGCTGCTACCGCCTGGTGAACCTCCGGATTATGGAAATTCGGTGCAAACTGCGCTGCCCCCCGGCTTCACTACGACCCCCGGTTCCCCCGCCGGCACATACGGAAACGGAGGAGCCCCACCGGAGTTCAAATTATCCGTTGGCCGCATGAAGAACTTCAGATCGCCTTTAGCCGATCCGGTCTGCGTCAGCGCCGTCTCCAGCGTCGAGTTCTCCGTCCGTCCAAAATACATTCCGTAGCCCAGCCGCAGCACTGGCCAATGGCTTTTCGCATTTCCCACCGCCAGGCTGATCCGCGGCCCCAAATCGTTCCCCAGGCTCGGCATCTTTTGCGTCTGTGGAAGCTGCGTATTCTCGAGCGCGCCAATCGGCGGCGGCAACTGCTCAAATTCCCAGCGCAGCCCGGCGGAAACCACAAACAGCGGCTTCGGCTGCCATTGAGCAGTCGCGTAACCCGCCCAATCATTAGTGCTCAGGTTCCAGTTCGTCGGCCCCAGCGTCTGCGAATAGCTGGCATAGCACGGCAAATAGCCCAGCCCTCTCAGCGTGCCCCCCGAGTCCCGCCACGCCTTGCCCGTCTGGTCGCAGTTGTGCTGGTTCATCGGGTTTAGCTCACCGCCCACTCCAAACACCGCAAACGCCAGCGCATCTGAGGCAAAATTCTCCACGCTCGCATACGAGTAAGTTCCCGTTTCATTGCGCAGCAGGCTAGTGGCATCCGCGTTGTGGTTCAGCTCGAACCCTGCCTTCACCAGCAACTTGCCATGCACCCAGTCCAGCATCTCCTGCCCTTCGAAACTCCGCTCGTCCGGGTAGCTTCCCGCACCAAACTGCGATGGATTTCCGATCGTGAATCCATACCGCGAGTCCACCACCATCTGCGGCAACTGTCCCCAGATACTCGGGCGCAAAAATGTCTGCTCAAACGCCGAAGGGGTCTCCGCATGTGCGCTCAGAATGCTTCTACCCACTGAGCCCTGGGTCACCGCCAGCAGGTTCGGCGTCAGAAATGCCTCCCACCGCCCCAGCAGCCATTCCTCGCTGGCTTCGCTCGTGCCAAAACTATCGGCGCCGTAGGTTTCCTCCACTCGCCTCAGTCCGCCGCCAGGCGAATCCCAATCCGCCCCTATCCCTTCCAGCGTGAACTTGTACCGTTCTGCCACTTGCCAGTCCATCCGCGCAAACCCGGTCCATTGCGTCGCCACCCGCGGAGCCGGACCAAGCAGCCCGTCCAGCGTTTCCAGCATGCTGGAATAAGCCCCCAATCCCGCTGCCACCGGATTAGCGCTGCTCAGTCCCAGCCGCGCGCTCAGCACCTGCAGATCATCGTCCGATGGTTGGGCAAAAAACACCGTCGGATGCTTCACCGTGGCCAGCCCTGGGTCGTTCCTCTGGTAGCCGTCGAGCGCCGCAAACCAGAACATCTTGTCCCGGCGAAGATGTCCGCCCGCTCCAAACCCCCAGGTTGTCTCATGATCCGGCGGCGTATAACTCTGCGGGGTAAACACCGGCGTGGTCGTATCCGTCGCCGCCGCGGTCTCTTTGACCCATTGCGTATACGGGTTCTGCGCGCCCCACGTATTCTGCCGGTCAAACAGGAATCCCTGCCCGTGCAGCTGGTTCTCTCCGCCCGCTGTTCCCACGCGAACCCGGCCCCCGGCAGCACGCGCACCTTGCACCTCCACATTCCCGGCTGTCGTCTGCACCTCGTGGATCGCTGTCTCCCCCACCGCGAATCCCCGCCCGCCAGCCCAAGCCTGCCCCATCCCGCTCGTTTCTGCCCCGCTCCCTTGAGTCTGCGTGCCCGTTCCGCGTTCTCCGCCAAATGCCAGCCCGGTATTCGCCCCATCCACTTGCATTCCCGGCCCCATCAACCCCGCACCGCGCAAAGCCGTCTGCGTCCCGCCGCCCGCCGCACTGGCCGCAGTGGGCGAATCCTGCACAAAATCCTGCCAGCGCCGCCCGCCTACCGGCAGCCCTTGCACCTGCTCCGCGGTCATTGAGGCGGTCACCACCGGCGTTACCGGATCCAGATCCCCTGCGGCAGTTCGCGCCGGCACACTGTCCTCGGCCTCGCCAATTACGGTCCCGGTCAGAGGCAGTCCCGCCACAATCTCCTGTGCCATCGTCGCCGTCACTTCCGCGCTCACGGGAGCAATAGCTTCGCCCGGAACCCGCAACGCCGATGCACCCTGAAGCGAATCGACATTCGCCGCACCCCCCTCAGGAATCGCCGCCATCTCCACTCTCAACCCCGCCGCCCGCACTGCGGGCTCAAGCGGCTGCGGTGGTTCAGTCGCCACTCCAGCCGCCTTCGCCCCGATCAGCGCCGGCGACGTCTGCTCTGTGGCATGAATCTCCGCAATTGCCGGTTCAACCTCGGCCATCACGCTCGCCGTAGCCACCGGCATCTGGACTGTAAACTCCATCGACGTCTGCAGCCGCGCTTCGTGCCCGCCCGTCACCTCGATCCCTTCAAGACGCCCGTAGCCAAGCAGCTGGCTCTCGGCCTCCAGTGTGTACTCCCCAGCAGCCACCCCCACAAACCGGTAGCTCCCGTTCCTGCCCGTCGTGGTCCGCTGTTCCGCGCCCGTGGCCTCACTCCGCAGCACCACCGTCGCCCCGCCCAGCGGCTTCGAATACAAATCCGTCAGCATGCCCGCAATCGACCCAATGTTCTCAACACCGTAAGCAGCCCCATTCCGCGCGGCTCTACCGCCCGCTCCGGCAGCCAGATTTGTCTCGTGGATTTCGTTTGTCGCAGGTCCCGCGTTGGCGCTGCTTGGCCCCTGCGCCCACACAGTCGCGCCCACGCCCCAAACCAGCAGCGCCGCCTGCACCCAAGTCCAACTCCGTCTTGCTCCTGCCATCGAGACACCCGCTCGCGGCAGACCAGGAAAAATCCAGCAGCACACCTCATGCTCAGCCCATGAAATCCGGGTCCGCCAGGCGCGCAAGCCCGGGCCTTCGTACAAGCCCGTTTTCTCGCCACCCAAATTAGCAAAAAGTGAAGTTGACCACGATTCTAAGCTCGATTCGGTAAACTGGATAGACGGCCCGTCACACCTGTGACCTGCAACACATTCGGCATAGATTTAAACCAAGCTCTGATCGACCGATGCTTGAACTCCGAACTACGAACTCTGAACTCCCAACTTAGAACTCTGACCCCTGGAACCCCATGTTCATCGATGAAGCAAAAATTCGCGTAAAAGCCGGCGACGGCGGCAATGGCTGCATGGCCTTCCGCCGCGAGAAGTTCGTTCCCCGCGGAGGTCCCTCCGGCGGCGACGGCGGACGCGGCGGCGACGTTGTCATGGCCTCCTCCCAGCGCCACAACACCCTCATCCACTTCCGCTATAACCCCGAGCACAAGGCCCAGCGCGGCCAGCACGGCATGGGCTCCAACTGCACGGGACTTGATGGAAACTCCATCACCCTCCAGGTCCCCGTCGGCACCGCCCTCTACGACCAGGAAACCGGCGAGCTCATCCACGATTTTTCCGAGCCAGACGAACGCCTCGTCATCGCCAAAGGCGGACGCGGCGGACGCGGAAACCAGCACTTCGCCACTCCCGTGCATCAGGCCCCGCGCGAGCACGAAATGGGCCGCCCCGGCGAAGAACGTCAGTACCGCCTCGAGCTAAAACTCCTCGCCGACGTAGGCCTCGTCGGCTACCCCAACGCCGGCAAATCCACCCTCATCTCCCGCATCTCCGCCGCCAAACCCAAAATCGCGGACTATCCCTTCACCACCCTCGAGCCCAACCTCGGCGTCGTCACCGTCGGCGAAGAGCCCGACCAGGAATCCTACGTCGTCGCCGACATGCCCGGGCTCATCGAGGGCGCCCACCTTGGCTCCGGTCTCGGCACCCAGTTCCTCCGCCACATCGAGCGCACCCGCATCCTCCTTCACCTGGTCGACGTCAGCGACTCCAGCGGCCGTCCCGACCCCGTCGAAGACTTCAAAGTCATCAACAACGAGCTGGCCAGCTTCACCACCACCCGCGCCGCCGGTCCCATGGAAGACGACTCCGAACCCATCGTCGACCACCCCCTGGCCAACAAGCTGATGATCGTGTGCGCCACCAAAATCGACAGCGCCAACGCTGACAAGCTCAAGAAGCTCCGCACCCACATCAAGCGCAAGAAATTAGAGTTCCACGAAATTAGCGCCGTAACCGGCCAGGGAATCGAAGAACTGAAATGGTCCCTCGCCCGCCACCTGCGCTCGCCGGAAGCCTAAGTCCGCCGGCCATCAACAACAACCCCGTGTCCCACTCCTCGCATTCGAAACCCGGAGCACTCGATCTTTCCCGGCGCTATTGAATGTCGGGGCTCGGTGCCCCCGGTGTCGTGCATCCGTCCACCAGCGGGTGAAGCGTCCATTTGTTCTGCGGTTCAGACTGGCTCTTCCTGGTTGAACCGTTCTGGGCCTCATTGGTCAGGCCGCACATGGCATCGAGTATCCGCTTCAGGCTCGCCGGGTCCGCGAACTTCGTACCCGTCCACGGATTGCCCGTGATCAAGTTGGCGTTGCTTACCGTGCCCACCTTTTGCGCGGAGATCACCGGATGCAGCTCGTTCCAGCCCGAGTGAGCCGAATCGATGACCCAGCGACCCATAACAAATAGGACATCCTGACCGGGATGAATGGTGCCGCCGGAGACTGTGACGTTAGGACCGCTGTCGGTTTGCGCCACCGCCGCTCCAATGGCCACTATGATCAGAGCCACGATTGTGCAGATCAGGCAGATGAGCCATCCGATAAATGGGATCATGCAGACCGCCGCGCCAATGGCTGCGGGTACCGAAGCCACGAGAAGCGATTGATAAAGGTCCCACACGCCGGATCCCTCGAACTCCACTTCAAACGTGCCCGTACCCGGAGGCGGCGGACCCTGCGCAGCCCATTGGATCGCGTTGTCATTTGTGACCGCGCCGAGCGTCAATCCATTGCCGGATTCGTTGTGCGTACCGGATGTGGGCACTTCTGATCCGACGGCCAGCGGCGTCACCGTTGCTGTGATCGTCGTGCCGGTAACGGCAGTCACCAAGGCGGACTGGTTGTTGAAGAAGAGGCTGTTGCGGAAGCCGGAGAGAATGATGGCATCGCCAACCTTGTTGGAGTTGTTGGCCGTGAACACGAACGATGTCGGTGTGGAAGTCGCAGCCCATTTGGTGATATTGATGAGCCCGGTCCACGTGGGTTGGTTGGCGCCGGAAAGGCCGTTGCTGAAGGGCGTGCACTGTTGTAGGTTGCCGTTACTGTCAGAGATTTGATCGCCGGGATTGTGAAAGGTGTTCGCCTGCCACTCATTGGGAACCACCAGCCCCTGCGCGTTCAGAGACCCGGGCGCAACTAGGCCCAGCGAGTCGGCCTGCTCAGGAGTCAACACGCCCTGGCCGCCAATGTTAAACGTATCGCCCTGGTCGATTTGTCCGGCAGCGCCGACAATGTCGGCGGGCGATTCGAACTCACCGGTGAAGGAAAGGTTGGAGAAATTGTTGTACATGGTGACGATGTCGCCCTGCAGCGGATTCACAGGATTGGTGCAGAAGCGCTGATCCTGGATCATGTGACCCTGAACCGTATTCTTTGCGGCCACATCCTGGATCGAGTCGGTCAGTAGGCTCGGCGCCAGCAGCAGATCCGCGCTGAAATCGGTGTCGAATTTTCCCAGGAAACCAACCTGGTTCGACTGGTCGTAGACTCCCATCGCCAGGCCGATCACGCAGCGATTGCCGCCCAGGCAAACCAGCCGTCCAAAGAGCCACCACTGGCAATAGCCAATCGCGCCCAGAATCGCCACCAGCGCCACCGCGCCCGGATCCAGAATCGCTGCGATGATCATGCCGACAATTGCGGCCGTCATTCCAGAGCTACCCAGAAACGGGCCAGAGTAGTTACTGGGAGCTACGCATTCAGTGTGTTGATTAAAGGGCATACGAATCTCCTGTCAGGGACGTTGCAGCGAAATGGTGATGCCGCCGATCAAGGTGTTGCCGGAAAACACGTGGAAGTTGATGGGCTGCTGGCCGTGGAAGGTATCAAGCGGCGTCACAGTAACCTGGACATCGATCTGCTCGCCGGGATCAAGCACCGGAGCAGGAGGGTTGTATGTCACGGTCCAACCGGCGGGCAGCGGATTGTCCGCACGCGAGTTGCGAGCCCTGGTCAGCGAAGAGACACCGCGTTTGGGTGGGTTGCTGTTGCCCGCGGCGCGGTCGCTTGAGCAAAGCGGCTGCGGGCCAATCGTGAATGTGTCCGCGGCGAACGTGTAGGCCTTGCGCGTGGCGTCAGCATTGCGCAGCGCAAAGCTGAACACGCCCGGCGACATCGCCGGCACCACCTGCGTATTCTGCTGGCCGAGGTTGTTGAAAGGATTCAGATCGTCCGGCCAGAAGAACGAAACCTGGATGCAGTAGTGACCGGGGACTGCCGGAGTCGTCCAATCCATCGTTGCGTAAGCAGGGCAACTCGCAGAGCCCTTTACACCGAGATTCACCGCGGTGGTGCCGATGGGATGCGACTGGGTTCCCGCGCCAAAACTGAGATAAGAGAAGGTAACTGGCATGTCTCCGCAAACCCCGGATGTGGACCCATTCCAGATTTGTGCCCTGACTGTATAAGTTGTCGCCGGTTGTAACTCGAAGGTTGAACCTACCTTGACTCCGCCCTGGAGAATTTCGATGTCGGGATTCTGCCATGTTACCGCCAGGCCAAGGCTCATCAGGTAATACTGGTCGTAGATCAGCGGATCAGGCCGCTTGAAGTTGGGATGCGAGATCGGCACGCATTGAAAGAGCGTGAAAGGCTGCGCGTCTCTCTTTTTCTTTCCGAAGAGCCATCTCAGAAAAGCAACAAAGGCCGTCCAGAGGGCAACAATGAGCCCAACGATCGCCGGAATAAAGTCTTTCACGAAGGCGAGGATGAGCGCTTTGATAAACCAGATCAGGTTCTTGAACATGGCAGTTCCTTTCAACGCCACAGGCGGAAACGGAGGAGGGCTGCGCCCGGATGAAACCGGCGCTCTTGCATTTGCAGGCAGTCAGTCGGGAAGCTTCTAACGTTTACGTGCGTGTTTCTGCTCTCTTCGCCGCACCACGAGCCCCATTGCCAATACAAGAACAATGAAGAATGCAAGTTCGGTCACGCCGGTTCCACCATCGGGAGCGATGTGAAATACCTTCTCGATGAAGTCCATGGGGAATGGGTCTCCTGATTCGTGCGATCCGCGCTCGAGACGGATCAGATCCGTGCACTGCGAGCGAGGACAGAGGATTCCGTAACACCGCGTGCGAATGCACTCGATGTGTCTTCAGAGCAGGGGAGGCGCCGGAAGTGACTATCGATCCGGCACGGGATCACGCGAAACAATGCAGTGCGCGCACTAAGGCGCAAGGGGAGAACGCGATGCAAAGGCAAGGGCAGCGGGGATCCAGTTACATCGTTGGCAGCCAACATAGCAACCATCCTGGTGAATGTCAATGAAAAATACATGCAGTTACTAATTCAATGATTAAATTCATATGCTTATAAACCGCAGGCCCGCTCCGCCCATCCATCTGATTGATAGCCCTCATTTTGCAACCTGCCCCACCCTCTCTGCTGTTCGAAATCGCACACCATTTTCCAGAATCGAACGGCCTTCTCAGCCAAACCTGCTTATACGCCCACAAATCCCCGTCTTTCCCGCCGAATCCCGCACCGAGAATTGGTATCAGGAATGCTCTCAATCAAACAGGTTGCACCGGCCGCATTTGAACCATCGGCGCCCCAACCGCGTATGACACTGCACCGGGGTACGCCGCACAAATCCGCATTCCCACTCGGCGTAGTCGCACTTGAATCCTGGAGGTCAGGTAAATGGCAATGTTCATCAGTCAACTCAAGCAGGCTCTGCGTCGTCTCGGCCGCGCACCCATGTTTACGGCCATCACGCTTCTCACCCTGGCCATCGGCGTAGGCGCCAACACGGTCATCTTCAGCGTCATCGAGGGCGTCCTGCTCAAGCCATTGCCCTATCCCCATTCCGACCAGTTGATCGGAGTCTGGCACACTGCCCCGGGCATCAACATCAAAGACCTCAACATGTGCCCGTCCATTTACTTCATCGACCGCGAGCAAAGCACCACGCTCCAGGACATTGGCGCTTACGATGGCGACGCCGTTAGCATCACCGGCACAGGTCAGCCGGAGCACGTCCGCGGCCTCGACGTCACCGACGGCACATTGCCCATTCTCGGCGTTACCCCCGCCCTCGGCCGCCTCTTCACCCGCAAAGACGACACAGCCGGATCTCCCGAAACCGTCCTCATCTCCTACGCCTATTGGCAACAGAAATTCGGCGGCGCATCCTCCGTCATCGGCAGTTCCATCAACATCGATGGCCGAACCCGTCAGATCATCGGCGTCCTCCCCCGCAACTTCCACTTCCTCGACTATCCTGACGCGGCCATCGTAATGCCCTTCCAGTGGGACCGAAGCAAGACCAAGCTCGGCAACTTCAGTCAGCGCGCCCTCGCCCGTCTCAAGCCCGGCGTCACCATGGAACAAGCCAGCGCCGACATGGCGCGCCTCCTGCCCATCACCTTCCGCAGCTTTCCCGCGCCCGACGGTTTCAGCCCCGCCCTCTTTGAGAAGGCCCACATCTCTCCCAACCTTCGCCCGCTCAAGAAGGACGTCGTCGGCGATGTCGACAAAGTCCTCTGGGTTCTCATGGGTTCCATCGCCATGGTCCTTCTCGTGGCCTGCGCCAACGTCGCCAATCTGCTGCTCGTTCGCGTGGAAGGCCGCCGCCAGGAACTCGCCATCCGCGCCGCCCTCGGTGCCCCGTGGAAGCGCACCGCCGGTGAACTTCTCTTCGAAAGTCTCGTCATCGGCCTCTCCGGCAGCCTCATCGGTCTCGGCCTCGCCTATGCCGCCCTGCGCGCGCTCGTTGCCGCCGCGCCCACCGGCCTTCCCCGCATTCACGAAATCGGCATCGACCTAAACGTCCTCCTATTCACCCTCGGCCTCGCCCTCTTCACCAGCCTCTTGATCGGTGCCATCCCCGTCTTCAAATACGCGGGAGTCAAAGCCACCACCGGCCTTCGTGAAGGTGGCCGCGCCCACTCGCAAAGCCGCGAGCGTCATCGCGCCCGCAAAGCACTCGTCATCGTTCAGGTCGCGCTCGCCCTCGTGCTGCTCATCTGCTCCGGCCTCATGATCCGCACCTTCCAGGCCCTCATGCACGTCGATCCAGGTTTCACCGGACCCGACTCGCTAGAGACCTTCCGCTTCTACATCCCCGAAACGCAGATACCCGACACCCAGCCCGACCGCGTCGTCCACCAGCAACAGGAAATCCTCAACAAACTCGCCGCAATTCCCGGCGTCTCCTCCGTCAGCTTCTCCAATGCCGTCCCCCTCGATGGCTACGACACCAACGACATCCTCTACGCCCAGGATCACGCGATAGGCGAAAAGGAAATCCCACCCATCCGCCGCTTCAAATTCATCTCTCCCGGCTATCTCGCCACGCTCGGCACGCACCTCGTTACCGGCCGCGACATCACCTGGGACGACACCTACGGCAAGCATCCCGTCGCCCTCATCTCCGAAAACTTTGCCAAGGAATACTGGCACAGCCCGCAATCCGCCATCGGCAAAATGATCCGCGTCGCCTCCACCGATCCTTGGCGCGAAGTCATCGGCGTTGTTCAGGATGTCCATGAAGATGGCGTAGATCAGCCCGCGCAATCCACCGTCTACTGGCCCGTCATGATGGATAACTTCGAGGGACAGAAGACCGAACTCCGCCGCGGAGTCGCCTTCGCCATCCGCTCCCCACGCGCCGGTTCCCAGGCCTTCATGAATGAGGTCCAGCAGCAGGTCTGGTCCGTCAATTCCGCCGTGCCCCTCGCCGATCCAACCACCCTCGGCGAGCTCTACACAAAGTCCATGGCCCGCACGTCCTTTACCCTGGTCCTGCTTTGTGTAGCCGGAGCCATGGCGTTGCTCCTCGGCGTCGTCGGCATCTACGGAGTCATCGCGTACACCGTCTCGCAGCGCACCCGCGAAATCGGCATCCGCATGGCCCTCGGCGCGCAGCGCAACCAGCTCACCGGCCTCTTCGTTCGCCAGGGACTCGTCCTCACCGCCATCGGCGCTGCCTGCGGCCTCATCGTCGCCTTCGTCACCATGCGACTCATGTCCGCCATTCTCTTCAATGTGAGCCCCGTCGATCCGCTCACCTACATCGTCATCACCGCCGGCCTGGTAGCCACGGCATACCTCGCCTGCTATCTACCCTCCCGACGCGCCGCCACCATCAACCCCGTCAACGCGCTCCGGTCAGAGTAGCCAACGCCGCCCGCAAAATGCCCCCAGAACGCCCAGGGTTCGCATCCGCTATCAGGAACGAACCCTAGGGCGTTTTCGCAGCGGGCTGCGCGGCCGGGCCCCACGGCACTTCCACTGAAGGCAGGCAATTACGGCCCTCCGCGGTCGCCTTCACCACACCCTGCGCCTTGCCCGCCACATACGGAAAATCGGCCATCACCACGTGCCCATTCGCGTCGGCAGTCAGCGCCGCGTTGGCCACTTCCCCCTCCGACTCCACCACCACGGAAACCTTCGACTTTGCCGGAAACCCATCCATGATAAGCAGGAGTGCCGTTGAAGCCGGCTGCGCAATCCTCGCCTCAATCCTGCATCCCCTGTCTTCCTCCATCGCCGGATGCGGAACCAGCGTTCCGAAAGCCTGCACCTCTCCGTCCTTGCTCTCCAGTAAGTACCGCACAGGTTCGGCTCTTGCGGTTGCAGGCATTACCTCTAACTCATCCGCTGCTTTTAAGCTTTCCTCCTCAACCGGTTTCGGCTTGCGAGTCATCAACAGCCCTTGCGCATTCACATAAATATCGCGTTGGCCCGCCGCGTCCTCTTTCGCATAGGCAGAGGCCGGGTCCAGCACAAAACTCTTCGCCGGCCACAGCCCAAAGGCAAACACCTTGTTTTCAGGGACGCCTGCGGCAACCACGCGGTATCTCGCCACACCACCGCCTCCCTCGCTCGCCGAGCTGTCAATCTTCTCGAAGTGCAGGTACGGCGCCTGCGAATTCAGGTCGCCTCGCGCCATTGCGTCCCACTTGGCCTGGTGCGCCAGCAGAGGCATCAGGCCCTGTGGGGGTGCGGGCTGCCCTTGAAAGATCGAGTAGCTGATTGCATACGACTTCCTCGAAAGGTAGTCCGCTATCTTCGATCGCGTTGAGTTCTGCGCATATGAAAAAGCCGGCGCGAACAAAAAAATAGACAGGAATAGAATGAGTATATTGCGGGGGGATTGCAACATACCTTTAGTTTCCGCCATACCCTTACAAAAGCGCAACCACGACGCATGAAAGTCCTTACACCGGCAGCAGATCCAAATCACACCACCCAGGATGATTCGGCACTCCAGTTCCCAACGCCGTTTGCCAAAAGCTTGATCGCAGAGAGTGTCGCAAGCACGCAGTGCCCCCGGATGCATTCTCACCCTGCTGCCGTCAATCGGGGGTTACTCCCGGATTTTGAGGGTTCGGAACTCCGCTGAGGTCTACGAAACGTCGTTTCCCATGCGCTACGGGTCCGAAGGAATTCCTTGGATTAATCGATGGATACGTATGGGGTCTGTGCGCGATTGAAGCTGTTTTTTGTCTCTGAATTGTTGAAGTCGAGTGCCGCTGGAGCTATCTCTTGTCTCTGAATTGTCGAAGTCGAGTGCAGCGAAAAACGAATCTACGAACCTCGCGCCACCTGTAACGTTTTCATTCGAAGGAAATTAAATTTATCAGTTGACTACATTATAAATATCGGGTAGTTTCATTCGCGAAAGGTCCCGAGTCTTAGCAGCGGACCAATCCCGCATTTTCCCCGTCGGTCTTTGTTTTCACGGATGGATAGGTAGAAACTGCGATCTTGCAAGCCTTCCCCGCCTTGGTCCAATCCAAAACTGCTCCATTTCACGTGTAAGTTTTCCCCGGATTAGCTCAAGCTCACCACAGTCGAATTAGCAATTGAGTGGGCGGTTCTGCGTTACAGCGAAAAAGAGTAAACGTATCCCGCATACTGGACGCCAAGTGGCTTTTTCCTTACCCGGCCCCCAGCGACGGATCTTCGTCGCTGGGGCGGAAGTAAAGGCCGCCTCGCATACCTCTTGCAGGGGCGTGTTTGCTCTGGTTTCGCGTAGTGAGGTGCAGAGTCGTGTCCCGTGTCTGCAGAGTGCATTCTGCAGCCAGAGGATATCCCTACGTCAAAACGGATCGGAAATTCCGAGTCCCCCCATTCGTCCGAGAGGAGATATCGTGACAAAACTAGTAACGCTCGCAACGGTTATTGCTTCGGCGGTCGTCTTTGCCGCAGCAGCATCGGCTCAACAGGACCCTGGAGTTCAGACCGGGGTTCGTACCGGAACATTCGATGGCACAACAACCAGTACCGGAACCACGCTTATCAATCCCAGCAACGACCCCAACGGTTTCACCGCATTCTTTAACGACGGTATGCTCCGCTTTCAAGACGTCGAAGGCGTCGCCAATAACGTCGACGGCAACAACGGGCTTGGTCCCAGGTTCAACTCGAATCAATGCGCCGCCTGCCACGCGCAACCGGCCGTCGGCGGCACGGGCCCGGCTGTGAATCCGCAGTTTGCCGGCGTCGGTAGCTGCGCCAGCGAAAGCAATTTATCCGAAGCGGCGGTCACCGTCATCCAGCCCAGCCACTCCGCGCCCACGCCCGCACAGAAAGGAACCGTAGCTTGCAGCAACACCAATACGATTCCATCCTTCATCACCTCCACCGGTCCCACGCGGGAAGCCCGCTTCCCATTCTTCCTTAACAGCAACGGCACGGTGAACACCAGCGCTCCGAATGGCGGCGTGGAAGATCTGTTCACAGTGGCCGGGCGCCCCGACGGTGGCAGCCCCTGCAGTGCTGCCCAGCCTAACTTCGCTCAAGCCGTCAGCCTGGGCAACGTGATCTTCAGAATTCCCACGCCTTTGTTCGGTATGGGGCTGGTCGAAAATGTTGACGACGGAACGCTACTCGAGAATCGCAGAACAAATCTCAACAACAGTTTTGGCATTGCAGGCACCTTCAACACCAACGGCAACGACGGTACGATCACTCGTTTTGGCTGGAAGGCACAGAACAAATCGGGGCATATCTTCGCCGGCGAGGCCTACAACGTGGAGATGGGTATCACCAACTTGCTGTTCAACACCGAACGCCCGCTTCCTGAAGAAGAGAATGCAACAGGACTTCCGACGGACTGCGTCAACCTGACTGGTACTGGATATCCGGAAGACGCCTCCAATCCGACCTCGACGCCCAACGCCGCGGTTCTGGATGACGTGTCAGCGTTTGCCAACTTCACTCGCTTCCTGGCGCCGCCACCTCCCGGAACGGTCATCCTCAACGGGTCGCCAGTACCCGCGGCGACCATTTCAGCCGGAGCGGCGGTGTTCACTTCCATTGGCTGCGCCACTTGCCACAACGCTAACCTCGGACCCACGCAGACCTCGAACCTGGTTCCTGCGCTGAGCGGGCAAACCTTCCATCCCTACTCTGACTTCGAAGTGCACCACATGGGCTCGGGCTTTGCGGATAACGTCAGCCAGGGCAACGCGGGCGGCGACGAGTTCCGCTCCGCTCCGTTGTGGGGCCTCGGGCAGCGCATCTTCCTCGATCACGATGGCCGCGACCAGAGCGTCCCGGCGGCCATCCAGAATCATATGAGCAACGGCAGCGAAGCCAACACCGTAATCACCAACTACAACAACCTCAGTGCAACCTCTAAGCAGGAACTGATCGACTTCCTGCGGTCTCTCTAGCCTGCGCTCTCTCTGGTGAGCCTGGCTCTACCCGGCGAGGCGCATACACGCGTCTCGCCGGTTCGTTCCGCTTCATCGGGATGTGCGCAACCGCCGGGGATGCGCGCACTCGCGTTCGACTTTGCTTCGAGGACAATCCCATGGTTACGCGATGGTTCACCTGTTTGGCTGTGAATGCGCTATTGACATGCTCACTGGCGTGGGCGCAGGCAACTCCCGCAACCGCTATGCCTGATGCTGGTAAATCCCAAGTCGCCTCAGGCGCCGTTCCCAAGGGAGTTCTTCTCGTAAAAGGTGCGTGGTGGAGCGCAAGCGACTCCGTCACGCCTCTGCCCGAAACGGGGAAGGTTGCGGACAACGCCTATCGCAATCCCTACTTCGGCATCGATTGGAAACTTCCTCAGGATTGGACACAGAAATACGAAGGCCCGCCTCCATCGGATCAGGGCCGCTATGTGCTCGCGAATATCGTTCCTGCCGACACCTACACGGAATCGTCGCGCGGAAGTGTGTTGATTACCGCCGACGATCTGTTCTTTACTCCGTTGCCGGTCACGCGCGGGGAAGAGCTTGTCGATTACAGCAAGACGAATCTGGCAAAGGTATACAAAGTGGAGCGGCCACCCACGCAGGTAACCATAGGGAAAAGATCGTTCCGGTCCTTCGCTTACTGGTCTCCGGCGGCCGAGCTGCATTGGTATGTATTCAGCACGCAGATCCGCTGCCATGCAGTCCAGATCGTGGTGAGCAGCAGCGATACCAAACTCATCCAGAATCTGATCCAGGATTTGAATGCGATAACCTTTCCGCCCGAAGATGCTCTGGCCGACGGCGACACCGTACCGGTATGCGTCAAGGATTATGCGACCGGCGCGAATGTCATCAGCCGCGTCGATCCGGTCTTTTCCCAGCGCCGCTACAACGCAATCCCGGTGCGCATCATCATCGGCAAAGACGGCAAGGTGAAGCACATTCATTTGATCAGTGCATTTCCCGACCAGGCAAAAGCCATCACCGACGCACTCAATCAATGGACCTTTAAACCGTACCTGAAGGATGGACAACCGGTAGAGGTGGAAACAGGCATTCAGTTCGGAAAGGCGGCCGCAGCGCCGCAAACTGCAACTGTGAGACGGCGCGTTTCGGCATGGTGAGCTATGCGCCTGCAGCCGTAAAAAAGCGGAAGCCTATTTGAAGTGCGCGAAAGTCGTACGGAATATGCTGAGCTGCCCGAGGGCACAAAAGGAAGGACTGATGCCGATGAAAGCAGGTACTGCCAGGCGTTTGTATCTTGCGATCGTTCCGTGCGCGGCGATCCTGTTCTGCGCATCTCAGATTGCTTGTGCAGCCGGACTCATCACTGGCCTGGTTCGGAATCGAACCAGCGGACAGCCCGCCGCCGGCGACGAAGTGATTCTGCTGCGTCTCGACCGCAGCCCGCATGAGGAGGCGCGTACCAGAATCGATGCATCGGGACAATTCACCTTCGATCTACAGGATCCCGCGGCTCCTCACATCGTCCGGGTGGTTCATCAGGGCGTCAACTACGACAGGCATATTGCGGATGCCGGCGCAATATCCATCGACGTTTTCGACGCAGCATCCAAGGTGCAGGGCGTTACCGGCAGCATCGAGATTATGCGTATAGGTACACGTGGCAGCGCTCTCCACGTCTCCGACATGATTGAGATCTGGAATCAGTCCAATCCGCCCGTGACCCAGGCAGGCGCGCGGAGTTTTGAGGTCTATCTGCCGTCCGGCACCACCATTAGCTCGATTCTGGCTGCCGGCACTGAAAACACGGCCACGTCCATTTCGGCCACACTCGTCCCCGGCGAACCAGGCCACTACACCGTCAACTTCCCCCTGCTTCCCGGAGCCACCAAGTTCGCCTTCAATTACGACCTGCCTTACAACGGCAATACGAAGTTTCGCGCCAGAACCGTTTATCCCTTTAAACAGTTGGCAGTAATGATTCCGCCCACCATGACCTTTGCTTCACGTTCTTCCGCATTTCAGCCCCTTCCAGTAGGTGCCGATCGCTATCGAGTAGAAGCGGCTGAAAACGTCAAAGCGGGAACCGCGCTGGAGTTTGAAATCTCGGGGAGCGGTGAGCTTCCAGCGGTGCAGGCGCAAAGCCACGCATCGCCGAATCACCCTGCGGCGCCTGCAACAGCCTCTGCGCCGGCAATCACTGTCTCGCCAACACCGAAAGCCGCCAGTGTCACTTTTCCCGCACCCCGCAAGACCATGCATTCCTCAACCGCCTGGTGGTGGGTCTTGGGCCTTTCCTCCCTCGCACTGGCGGTGTACGTGTTTCTCCGCTGGCCGCGCCGCCGTTTGCGCCGCTCTGCGCTCGCCTTGGTTGCGCCATCGCACCGCCCCGCGCTTCATTCAGCGGTTCATCTGGTCGATGCTCTAAAAGACGGCCTCTTCCAGCTTGAGTCCGATCGCATGCGGGGCATCATCAACGGCGAAGACTATGCATCGGCCAAGCAAGCCCTGGAAGGAACCATCCGCTGGGCGCTCACGCGTACGCAGAACCGCAAAGCCAACTCTGCCGCTCGCTGAATTTGAGAGGGCCCGGAAGAAATCTGAGACCTTATACCACCCTCGCGTTATCTCAAGTGCTCATGCTTTGAAGTGCAATTGCACAGAAAACAAAAATCGAGATAAATAACGCAATATCAATAAGTTAAGCCGCTGCCCCATGCAAAATCAGCGCAAATTCCAAAAAAATGTCCAATTCTCAACAACCTATTGTCTCGATTAGTTCAATTCTCAGCAACCCGAATCGCGTGCGCGGGCTGCCCGGTAGGTTCATGTCGCAAAGAATCCCAACCCTCCGAGCAGCCGTTTGCCCCTGTTTGCAACCCTGCAAGCAACCTTTTACCCTATGTAGCACAACTCTCCGAGCAGCCATTTGACCGCCGGAGACTGGCCACTGACAACTGAAAACTGATAACTGCAAAACGGCTATTCCTCTTCCTCCTCCACTGGCCGTTTCGCGTTGGCCAGGATCTTCTCCGCTACCAGTTGCGGGACGATATCGTAGTGGTTCATCTCCATCCTGTAGCTGCCTTTGCCCTGCGTCATCGAGGTCAGAATGGTTCCATAGGTCAGCATTTCAGCCATCGGCACTTCGGCGTTGATCACCGTCGTACGTCCTTTGGATTCCATACCTTGCACCCGTCCACGCCGTCCGTTCAGGTCGCCCATCAGCGCCCCGGCAAACTCGTCCGGCGCCTCAATCTCCACCTTCATCACCGGCTCCAGTAAACACGGCTTGCATGACTCCATCGCCTTCCGGAACGCCAGCCTTCCCGCCATCTTGAAGCTCATTTCGTTCGAGTCCACGTCGTGGTAGCTGCCGTCAAAAACAGTCGCCTTGAAGTCCACCACCGGGAAGCCCGCCAGGTACCCGCGCGCCGCCGACTCCACAATCCCTTTCTCTATGGCAGGAATGAAGTTACGAGGCACCGCCCCGCCAAAGACCTCATTGCCAAACTCAAATCCGCCACCCCGCGGCAGCGGTTCCATGCGGATTTTGCAGTCCCCAAACTGCCCATGTCCGCCCGTCTGTTTCTTGTGCCGCCCTTGCGCCTCCGCCTTGCCGCGAATGGTCTCGCGGTACGGCACCTTGGGCGCTTTCAGCGTAACTTCCGCGTGGTAACGCTTCTTGAGCCGGCTCACAATGGCT